>Ga0114962_10000717_pt1 | contig 29142 bp, 31 predicted proteins | sample C_130820_MF_Meta_FD_87017 | JGI IMG/M metagenome (GOLD analysis project Ga0114962, IMG submission 87017) | Freshwater microbial communities from Lake Croche, Canada to study carbon cycling - C_130820_MF_MetaG | ecosystem: Environmental > Aquatic > Freshwater > Lake | place: Lake Croche, Canada...
ACCCGTTATTATTCATCAAATGACATTCATAAAAAATTCATAGATAATTTTAAGTTTGACGAAGAGAATATTCCTGCAATAAAAGATTTTGAAAGCAGGTTTAACGAAGTTGCAAAACCCGTAGAAGTTAGCGGTGCATCAATTGAGGTGTTAAAGAACTTGGATTTATCTAAACTTGCAAATACTGGCAATGTCAAGATAGGTTACAGAAAGGAATTTCTTGATGGAAACATTGCACTTGGTAGAGAACGTGAACTTATTTTTCCAAACGATGAAGTACACAAGTCCTATTTTGCTGTTGTTGAACTTACAGATATAATTGCATCCCATAACGAGGTAACATTTGGTAATACAAAAGACTACCCAATAGATGCAAGTGGAAAGAACGTAAACGATAGGAACTATACTGGCGACAAAAATGCACAAGCAAAGGTAGTTTCAGTTGCTCAAAAGTTGAATCCTAACATTATCATCAGCACAAGTGCAACTGCAAGTGGAACTCCAGTTATAAGTATTGATGGTGTAGTAGTAAGTGGCAATAACAGAACAATGTCTTTAAAACTTGCCGTTACCAACTACAAAGAAAACTACGAGGATTACAAAAAGGTGCTGTTTGCCGAACTTGAATATGGTGGCTATGGTATTTCAATGGCGCAGGTATTTGACAAGTTTAAGCAGCCCGTAATGGTTCGATTCGATGTTGACTTTTCAAGTTATACAAGTACCGAACTAAATGCTTTTAATAAGCCACGTAGCAAGAGCGAAAAAAACATTGATAGAGCAATAAGACTAAGTAAGCAAATAAAGGAGAATGAAGCGTGTCAAAGTGCGCTTATTCAACTTGTTTCTGAGCAGGACGTAGTAAGCGAACTATATAACGATAGAACGTCTGTAATGCGATTTAAAAAGTTGCTAATAGACTGCAATATCATTTCTGAAAATGAAGTGTCCGCTTTCTTTTCAGATTTCTCATTAACGGAAACTGGAAAGATATTATACGAAACATTGCTTGTAAGCCTTATCCTTAATCCTATTGCAATTGAGATTAGCCAAAATGCAGGTGTTAAGTCTGCAACTAACTCAATAGTGAATGCTATCATACCTTTGATAAAAAACAAAAAGAGTGTTGAGGGTAGCATAGTCGAAGAGGTAAACAATGCCTTGCTTATACAAAATGATATGGTGAGCAGCAACTACAAAAAGTTGAGTGAGTTCATTACTGAAAACACAATGTTTGCAGATGATGTAAGTTACAAAACCGAGAAAGCATTTATCATTAACTGGTATCTAAATCAAAGGGTAAATGATTTCAAAACGGCAATGCTCAAATACAACAACTCAATAGAAAGCAATGAAGGTGGAAGTCTATTTGGCGATTCACTAACACCCGATGAAATATTTAATACAATCTTTACAACTAATGTAGATTCCGAGATAACTAAATCAATTGACACATTTAACAAGCACCACAACAAGATAGTTGTAATGACAACGGAAACGAAAAAACCAACATTTTCTGAACAGCCAAAATCAGCAAATGAATTACTAATTTCACGACTTAATAAAGCAGCAAAATACTTATGATAGATTCAATTACAACCGAAGATTTGAAAAAGGCTATGCGCCAATACAAAAATGGTGGTTCAATAATGCCATCGGACGTTAAAGCCGACCTTGATGAATTTCAAGAGGAACTTAAAAGAACGGATTTATCAATAGAAGATAGAACGTCTTTTGAAAGTGCTGTAATGAACATTCAAAGCAAATATCCTACAAGCGAAGAACTTGATGAAATTGATATTGAAGATAGTTCAATCCAATATTTGACTAATAGTAATTGGTACAAGCAGCACCCCGAAAAACTATTAGGTGAAATAAAGGTTGCCATTAACAGATATGGAAACGAAATACACGTTGTTAATGGTACATTAGCAGACCTTGACAAGATTGTACTGGATTCGGATTTGATGCAATTGCAGAAAAATACAAACGTAGGTGTTAGTTCAATTAAGCCAACTATTGAGCAGAATTTAGATAAAACGGGTATATCAGAATTTGTCGAAACGATAATTGAGGAATCAAACGCAAACATTGGTAAAAAAGCGGTTCGTCAAAAGAAAAACAAGGAGAAAAACGAAAATTCTGATTTTACTCCTAAAGAACTTAATATAAGGTCGTATAAGAAAGTATTTCGACAAGAAAATAAGAATATATCGGAAGAAGAGTTAAAAGCCTATGTATGGTACAAGGAGAGTATTAATCAGCGTTTAAGCCTTGATTGGTACAAACTTGCATTTGGCGAAGAAGAACCATATCCACTTATTGATGAATCTCAAATAAAAAAATGGGTAAATGATGGAATCCTATTCTATTTTAATGGTGGTCTATTGCCATTGCCATTGTATGCAAGTGGAAACATATACGAGAAAATTACAAGAATTGTAAAAAAGTCTGAAAATAGTGGTCAAGACGTTGAGTACATTACTAATAAATACGGCTACCAAGCATTACAAGAGCATTTGCGAGTATTGAATGAAGCATTCGATAATTTATACAAAAACAGACTAATTATTACTGGTAATGCAAATGCAAACTCTTTGATTTTAAAGCCTACATCAAAATTTGCACGAACATTTATGATTGATGGCATAGAAAGTATGCAAGAATTTCGATGGTATCCAAGTAAAAAAATGAGTAATGCAGGTAAAATTGACTTGTATAAAACAACGACAACGGGATATAAAATAAAATTCGATACTTTATCACTAACAGAAGCCTTTTGTTTATGGCTTGTTGTAAATAACGCTAAGTTAGAGATTAGGGGAAATATCACATATAACGACATTATTTATTTTTATATAGATAGAAAAACTAAGGCTATTACGGAAGTAAAAGGCGAAACAGAGTGGGAAAAGGCAAAACGAGAAGCAGAATTTAAAAAGAACTTGCTTATTATAAAGGCAAAATGTTCTATGGAAGGTAATCGCCTATTTCTTATTTTCCTTAATGAAGAATTGAACTTAAATCAAAAGGTGTCAGTTGAAACACAATGGAACGCAAATTACAATAACTATGTGATGCCTAATTTTGAGAAGATACCAGTTGCATTTAATGTAACTTATAATTTCTTTGGAGAAGAACCATTTGTTATACAAAAAGAAAAAAGAGAAGCAGTATCGTTTTTATTTAATGAGGGTAGTGGATGCCTTGCATACGATGTTGGTGTAGGAAAGAGTATCTCGGCAATTTTTGCGATTGAGCAATTTATCACGGCAGGATATTCTAAGCGACCATTTTTAGTTGTTCCTAATCAAACATATAAACAATGGCTTTCTGAAATTAAGAACGCTATGCCACAACGTAAGGTTAATGGCTTATACAATCTTGGCGATGATTATAGGCAAGAACTATTAGACGAGAATAACGAAATAAGAATGGTAGAAGAGGGTTCTATTAGCGTTATGACGTATGAGGGTTTTAATCTACTTGGTTTTAATGAAAAAACAAAAGACCAACTTATGGATAGTTTGACTGCGATACTTACGCAATCAAATAATAAAGATAGGTCAGATAAACAAAGGGCAAGAGATATTGAAAAATACGAGGGCTATATCGGTAAGGGTCTAAAAGGCACGAACATCGAAATTGAATCACTTGGTTTTGACTTGGTATGTTTTGACGAAGCCCACGCTTTAAAAAATCTGTTTTCAGAGGTCAAAGGAGAGCAAATAGAAGGTGAGAAAGGAGTTAAAAAAGAATATTCTATTCAAGGTTCTCAATCGGGTTTGGCGATTAAAGGATTTATGATTTGTAACTATATTCTTAAAAATAACAATTATAGAAATGTGTTCTTGTTGACTGCAACACCATTTACCAATTCGCCATTGGAGGTATATTCAATGCTATCATTAATTGCATATCACCATTTAGAAGAACTTGGTATAGTTAGCATAACAGATTTCTTTGATAATTATATTAATGTAAGCACCGAATTAACCATTAACCACAAGATGAAGCCACAATACAAGCAGATTGTAAAAGGGTTTCAGAATTTACCTGCATTGCAGAAAATAATATTTAGGTTTTTCAATTTCAAAAGCGGTGAAAGTGTTGGTGTTGAGCGACCAAACAAGTATGTTTTACCATACACAAAGGTTTTGGTAAATGATGTAATTGTAGAACTACCCGAAGAAGAAAAAGTTACCTGCAATATAGAAATGAATGATATTCAGAAGTCCTATGTTGATGAAATTACTGCTTATGCGGAAGGCAAAGGCGAATTTGGTGCTGCAAATGTAGATAGTGACTACGAGGGGGATGATGAAGATGAAAACGAATCTAAGGATTCCGAATCTATGGAGATTGATGAAGAAAACTTATCGCAATCAGAAAAGGCAGGAGTAAGGGCAATTAAATCAATGAACTATAATAGGAACGTAGCACTTTCTCCATATTTATATAAATACAATACACTTGGAACGCCAACATACTTAAGTTATGTCAATACAAGCCCTAAGTTAAAGTATGTAATGGATTGCGTTAAGTCCGTTAAAAAGTATCACGAAGACCACAACGAACCAGTTTCGGGTCAAGTAATATATATGGATAGGGGATTGAAATATTTTGGTTTGTTAAAAGATTACCTAATTAATGAGGTAGGATTTAAAAAACATGAAGTTGGTATAATTTCGGGCGGTATGTCCACTAATCAAAAGCGTAAAGTACAAGATGCTTTTAATGGAGAAAAGTACAATGAGAAAATAAAAGAATTTGAAACAATAAGTGACGATGAAAGGATAAAAGTATTGATAGGTAGTTCATCTATCAAAGAGGGTATGAATCTTCAAAAGAAGGCAACTATGCTTTATAACTGCTTTGTAGACTGGAATCCGACAGATGCGTTACAACTTAGTGGGAGAATTTGGAGGCAAAAAAACCAATTTGGAAATGTGCGTATTGTCAATCCTTTGGTCATTGATAGTATTGATATTTTTATGTTTGAAAAATTACAACAGAAAACTGCCCGTATTAATGACCTTTTAACAATTAACGGCAATAGTGCGTTAAAAGTTGAGGAATTGGACACGGAAGAGATAAAATTTGCCTTGATAAAAGACCCGAAAATTATAGCAATGCTTGAAGTTGAAATCAAGGGTGTAAAGTTGCAGGATGATATTAATTCAATAAAAGTAATTAACGATAGGCTTACAAGGTATCTTCAAAATCTATCAAGTTTTAACTACTATGAGGAACAAGCCAATAATCTTTTACAAAAATTTGCACCCAATAAAATACAACTTGAATTAACAGCCAAAATCAATTATTTAATAAACGTATTCAAATCGGAGTTCCCTAAAGATGGCGAAGGTAGACCAATGTTAGGCTTCACACAAATAGATGATTTTTTAAAAGACCCTAAAAATAAAGGCGTAGAAATAAGCCCCTATTCATCACCATCCAAACCACAATGGTTTTCTTATGCAGTTGACTACAAAAGACAAATTGAAAAGGAAGACAAAGACTTGTTAAGCGTAAGAAATATTAAAAGGGAAGAAATCAAAGAGTATATTGAGAGTGAAAAAATAAAGTCGCAGGTTATTGAAGACGAACTTAAATATTTAAAGTCTGATGAATATGTAGAGAAAAGGACTGGTGAAATATTAGCGGAAAGGATTATAAACAAATATGAGGTTAAGTCCATTGATAAATTAGTAAATGAATTTGAGCGATTAAACTATTTGCTTAGTCTTAAAATGGTTAAGAAAGTAAAAGAGAAAAAGCAATTTGTTTATGATAAAACTATATTCCTTGATGCAAATGGTGTTAGAGTAATTGACCCTACGGAAATAAAAATGCTAACAGAGGGTGTTGCATCTTTGCCACAAACGAAGGACTTATATGTTAACGAGAATGGCAATTATACGGACGATAGACTGCTATATCATTATGAAATTATAAATGATATTAAGCGTAATCTTAACTGCATTCAATCTGATTCCCCAATAGCAATTTTAACTGGTGGTTCTCCTGCAAGTGGAAAGAGTACATTCCTTAAAACATTCGCACCTTATCTACTGAGCAATGAGATAATGAAAATTGATGCAGATGAAATACGTGCAAAACTACCCGAATACGAAGGTTGGAATGCTGCTACTACGCACCTTGAAACAAAGGATATTGTAAATACATTGTTAACTGATAAAGAGATTGGTATTCCTTGCCAGTTCGATATTATTTACGATGGTACGATGAATAGCACTAAGAACTATTTGCCTTTAATCGGATTGTTACACCAACTTGGATATAAGATTTTCATTGTTTATATGGACAATGTGCCATACGATGTTGTAAAGGAGCGAATGCTTAAGAGGTATCAAAATAGTGGCAGGTTTGTTCCAGTTGAGGTTATTGACGATTTCTTCTCTAAAGGGAAACAAGCGTTGGATGAACTTAAGACTAAGGTTGAGGGATATATCGTAGTAGATGCCACATCTAAAAATTACGATATTCTTGAAGAGGGCGGCATGAAACTACCTACGTCAAGAAACTACCAACAACTTGGACAGCGCATTAAAACGGCAACTTTGGTAGACAAGTTAATCCAAGCAACTAAAATTTTAACAACTAACAAGTAGTCTAAAATTGTGATGCTTAATAAATTAATTGATAAAATAACCTACTTTTGAACTAAATAAAACAAGATGGCAAATAATACAGACACGACTGGCAAACAATCCTATGCTTCTTGGGAAGAAGCAGTTGCCAATTCGTTATCAGATAAACTTGAAATTTCTTATTCAGATGCACAAGGCATTATAGAATCGAATGAATTTTATATGGCTCAAGCGTGGGCTAAAGGGATGGATTCTATGCAGACTGCTGATTACATTGATAGCAAAAGTTCAATGGCTACTGGAGGTGATATTACAGCCCAAAATAACAATTTGAGATGGGGCAATTTAGTTAAATCAAAAAAACATAAGTCAGATGGTATTGGCAGAATAGTTCATATAGACTTATATAAAAAAGAAGCGTTGGTTTATTTTAAAAATAGAGAAGCATCTATATCTTGGGGTGATTTAACAATAGTACCTATTTCAAAAACCCCAAAATGGATGGAAGAGATATTTGGTGAAAAACGTAAACCACGATTATATAAAGAAGCAAAAACCAATGGTTATATAAATCCTAACAATAGAAACGAACCCGATACAGATATGCTTGATTATTACGATTCACGCATATCTTCAGACCCATCATTAAAAGATAATATAAAATATCCGAAATTTGATGATGAATATGAATTTGAAAAAAGCAGCAGAAATGAACCCGATACGGAAATGCTTGATTATTATAGCGAAAAGGGTGGGATAATGGCTAAAGGCGGTGGTGTTGGCAAAGAAAACTTAGATATGGTTAAAAGCCAAAACAAGGCAATTTCACACCATACAAAAGAGTTGCAATCACAATTAGATATGGGCAAAGAAACACCCGCTTGGGTTGTTTCAAAGGTTTCAAGAGCATCTAATGATTTATCTGATGTAACACATTACTTGGATGGCGAAAAGATGGCTAAAGGTGGTGGTATTGAAACTCCTTTAAAAAAGTTTATAGTTGGACATAGTTTTAAGTTTAAAGATGACAAAGACAATATGTATGTTTACAAAGTAATAAGTACATATTTGGACGGGGGTTGTGAAGCAAAGGATGAGGAGGGCGATAACTATACTTTTGAATATGAAGAATTACACAAATTTGTAGAAGCAAAAACATATTATGCTAAAGGAGGTAAAGTAAAATTTGACAAAACCTTAATCTCCAGTCTACCAAAAAGACGTAGGGCTGATAAAAATTACACTCATTTTGCTGTTAGAAAATCTGATAACAAAATATTGAATGGTTGGGATTATAGCGAATACGATTCGGAAGATTTGAACTCGGATAAGTACCATTACTTTTATTATGATATGGATGATATGGACGTACCTAAAAATGAGTACACCATAAAAAAGGCGCAAACTCTTATTCGATTAGGTGTAAATCCATTTGACTTTGATAATTGGAGAAACTTAGATTTTAGCAATGATACTCCTTACGTCAAAGATAAAATGGCAAATGGTGGTAACATTAATGAGTGGGATGAAGAGCAATATCCAAGTCGAAGAAAAATGTTAGAATCAATCTTAGCGAAAGAATTTGGAAATATGAACCAATATTCAAGTTCGGCAGATTGGGGCGGTATTCCAGTATGGAGTTTAAGCGGTGATGATTTAGATGGTGCATTTATAGGCATAGGCGATGATGATGGATTATTTATTGTTGAACGTGAGCAAGACTACGAAGAGGGCGATACCAAAGAAACCGAAATAATGACTGCCAGTTATGACGAAATTCCAAAGATGAAACGTCTAATTGAAAAAGCCAAAACGATGCAAGGCAAGATGGCTAAAGGTGGCGGTGTTGAGAAAGTAGGTAAGGTGATGCACGAATTTAAGCACGGCAACTTGCATAGTGGACGTAGTGGCAAAATTGTAACTGATAGAAAACAAGCGGTTGCGATTGCACTAAGCGAAGCAGGAATGTCTAAAAAGATGGCTAATGGTGGTGGTGTTGGTGAAGATAACGAGGTTGTTACATTTTTCAAGAACATTGACTATTCTAAGTTGCCACCTACATTTTCTGAATATATTAAAACAGAAGTGTTGACAGATGAAGATTTGCAATACCTTTCACCCAAAGAACCTATCTTTTTGGACATTAAGAAAAAGGTAGAAGATTATACCAATAAAGGAGCATCAAAACCTGCAAGTAAAACAGCAACAAAGCCCGATACTGGAGATAGCGATGAAAAGAAAAAGGTACTACAAGAAATTGCCGACTTAGAAGGTATTAAAGACTTAGTAAGCGGTGATGAATTAAACAAAATAAACAAAGAACTTGACGACCTAAATGGGTTGTTACCAATTTTATAATCTTAAAAAATCCGATGGAAGACAAAATACAAAGACTGGTAAATGCTGCTAATAGCACGAATGCCACAGCAAAAGAATTTGGAATGAAAGGGCTTCAAGAACTTGGGCTTGACAATAATGGTAATCCTTTAAAGTCAGCAACTACTAAAGAACCAAAGCCAAAAGCAGAACGCAAAAAACGTGAGCCAAAAGCAAAGGCAGAAGTTAAAAGCGGAACTCCTTACAATTGCGATGATTTAATTGAACAAGCAGAACAACGCAAGGCAAAAGCAAAAGCAAACGCTGTTAAACGTGCTAATGAGCCTAAAAAGACACAAGCGACGAAGAACGTAGAAGCCGTAGATAAAACTGCTGAACGTATTGAAAAGAACGTAGAGAAGCGTGTTGTAAAAGGCGATGTAAGTGTTGCAGAAATTGATAAGATTATTGCAGAATACGAAACTGCTTTGAAGAAATTAAGAGCATTACGTGAAAAGGCAACAAGCAAAATGGCTAAAGGCGGTGGTGTGGATGCAGAAGAGGTTGAGCATATCTTGATGAAGGCGCAGGGAGTTAAAGAACACCATTGCGGATGCGGTGATAAAAAGATGGCTAAAGGCGGTGGTATTGGTGGTCAAACGTGGACTATTAGAGATAATGATGATAGTTCTGTTGGTAGTTATTTGGACGAAGCAAAACTTATTGCTTGGGCAAAATCATTCGCAAAACAAAATGGTGAAAATCCCAAAATAAACTCTTCAAAAGAAGCAATAGCGTACATTGAAAGGCGTGATAAAAATGGGGAGCAAGATTTTGAAGTTTACGAGAATTATGCCAAAGGCGGTTTCATCGGCAAACAAGCGAATTTAGACCGCAACAACAACGGAAGGATTGATTCAGAGGACTTACGAATGATTCGTGATAAAAAGATGGCTACTGGAGGTGGAGTTGGTGAAGCACATAATTACAAAAATAAGCCTGTAATGACTATTGGTATTCCTTTTGGTTATGGTAAAAAACAAGGAATATTAGTTGATAAACTTTATAAGTTATTGGATGAACATAATATTGATATTAATAATACAAAAAATTGGTACACAAAAGGGTATGGTCAAGAATTTACCAATGATGAAGACCATCATATAGTAATGATTAACATTAATGATGCGCCCAATCCTAAAAAGTTTGCAGAAGAAATTTGGAAATTAGATGGTGAAGAATTTTGGGTTGCTGCTCAATCTGATTCAATGGCTAAAGGCGGTAATATTAAAGTTGGCGATAGAGTAAAGTCAACAACATTTAAAGGATTGTCGGGAACAATACTAAGCGGTAGTAAAGATAAAGACTATTGGTTTGTAAGAATGGATGAAACACAACCAAATGGTGATTGGAAGCACGAAGTATTTCGTAAAGATGAAGTAGAGAAAATAGGCAAAAACGATTTAATGGCTAATGGCGGTGGTGTTAAACCAATGCTTGTACCTACTGGAGATAGCAATTACAAAGTAATAAACGATAAATGGATGGTTGTTGGCATTCGCAAAGAAGATGCGAAACCATTACCCGATTGGAAGCAAAAAGGAATGGGTAAATCGGCATATAATGACCGCCTAAGATTGAAAGAAATTAACGAGAGAGCATTTACAAGCAAAGAAAGAGCAGAGGAATTTATAAAAGAGCAAGAGATTGAAAAATACTTTACAAACATTAAAGTAGTTCCTTTTATTGAATCAAAACGCAATTCAATGTCGGCAGGTAATCAAACGAAAAGATATGGTCGTGGTCAATATGAAACTATGGCTAATGGCGGTGGTGTTGGTAAAAGTGGATTTGCAATTATGCAACGTGGCGATTTAAGAACTGATGCTTATGGAAGAGTTGAATTTTTTGCTACAAAAGAAAAAGCATTATTTAAAATGTCGCACGTACCACTATTTAAACCTTTGTCAAAAGACGAGAAATTAAAATTAATCGTGCCTTACGAAATATAAACAAACAAACAAACATAAACCTATGCAATACGCTTATCAAAAATTAATGGCGCAGCACGAATTAACTTATTCTGAGTTGCCCGAAGATGCAAAGACTGGAATTGACGTTATAAAAGACGTTGAGAAGGCTATTAATATGGCTGAAAAGAAAGGAAATACTATAAGCCAAAAAACCTACAACAAGTTAAAAATAAACGATAAATTTGTAGTGGGTGAAATTCTTGACTACGTTAACGATAACGATAACGATGAAGACGATGAAGTGCCATTCGATGCAAACGAAATCAAAGACGAAATGATTGAAAACAAAAGTGTTCATTTAGACCCGTTGGGATTATCAATTGACGAAGAGTTGAAAAACATTGTGGCTCAAAACAAATCTAAGTTGTCTATTGAAGAGGTTAAGAGATACGCTCCCAATTCATATCGTGTTATTTTTGAAGGTTACGACCCCGATGAAGATAATGGGATTGAAACATCGTATTATAAACTAATTGAAAAGGATGATACCTTTTTCCACATCATTAAAAAATAAAGTATGATAGCAAAATTTGAAACCGCAGCAGGTGGCACAAAAAAAGGAAGTAGCACATTACTTATGGTTGCCGTATTGGTAATCGGTGGGTACTTTGTCTACAAGTATGTTATTAAGCCTAAACAAGCAAATAACGACGAAAATCAATAAATCATGTTAGACGTAAACATCAAACAAAATAGAAAAATATCTTTGCTATTCGGTATTTTAGCGGTTGTTACTGCAACATTAGGTGGTTTCTTATACTACCAAAAGATTAAGCACGACAAAGCGCAAAGAGAGTTAAACGAACTTGACAAAGAAATTAAGCAGATTCAGTTAGCCGATTTAAAAAAGAAAAACGGCAATTAACCGAATAAATTTTTAATACATTTGTGTTTCAATCGGCTTAAGGGGTTATGGCGGTCGTATTCTTCATAGTGTAGATAGCGCATTCTTTAATAGGTGCGCTATTTTCATTTTATATCTACTCTATAATCTCCAGTATGTTAGCCATTGTGTACCAACGCTCATGCTTGAAACGGCTTGAAAGGAAGAACTTAAACCCTATCCAATCACCTATCTTATAACTTTGACTTATCAAATCAAACAACTCCTTTTTGGCGACAAGGTTTACCTGCCTTAATCTATCATGTCCAACAGATAAGGTAATATTGCAAAACGTATCTGAAATATTGAGTTCATCAATGATTCCTTTTATTTGATTAAAATATACTTGCTTATCAGATTTTATCACTTTCCATATTATTATATCGCAAGTTATCTTTTTTGATATTCTTGCTAATTACACCAATTACAACGCCACCTGCCAACAAGGTAACAAAAACACCCATACGCTGTTTGTCAGTTTTACCTATTAAAAAGGTAGCACCAAGTACACCTAACCACCAAATAGGATTAAGCCCATAGTAAGCGGCTGCATCTTTTGTCCAGTATTGATTGGGCGTTATCTTGCCATCTTCCAATTCGGCTTTCCACTTTTGCTGCAAATTAAAATACAAAGCATCCGCAGGGGTTGGTATAATATCCGAAAGGACAAGTCCAACTCCAGTAGCCAATAACAACTTTGAATGATGTTCCATTTGTTAACAAAATAAGTAACAAAATTAGTGAATATATTGAGTTAATTATGTTGTTTAATCTTGTACATTTATTGCGAGTAAATTTGAACAAGTAATGTCAGCAAATGAAGAGATAGGAATACTCCTAAAGAACATAGAAAAAGGCTTACAAAAATATAGTGTAGATGAATTGAATAATGCGATTGTTAAAGTATTATCGGACGTACAAGTACACGATAAAACAGAAGAGATTCAATATGTCATTACAATAGTTTGCAATTATTATAGCATTTCTCAACACACCCTTAAAAATATCAATAAACGTGGTGCTTTGCAGGAAGCCAAGCAAATAGCATACTGCTTATTGTATTACAATTTAGGATTGACACAAAGATTTATTGCAGACAACATATTTTTTAACTGGCAAACATCAGTAGCCAATGGTATAAAAAGATTCCAAAAATCAGATAGGCAACTTAAATCGGATAAGCAGTTTTTAGAAAAGTACAACATACTAAAAAACAAACTTATCAATTTCATCAATGAACAAAACAAGCAAATAGTATGAAAATTTATAGCAAAGTAGGTTCACGCAATTACAAGGAAAAAAAGATGCTAAAGCACCTAGACGAGGTGTTTGCCAAAAAGTTAGCAGAAGACCCTACATTCAAATCTAAAATCATTCCTGCAACAAATCAAAAGGAGTTACAAACCATGTTTGATAAGTATAGCGAGAACGATGTAGAATTTACTGAAATAAAATCAAACAACATAAAATCAAACGAAAACACTAACACAACAACAGAAATGGCAAAGAAAAAATCAGAGGATATAGAAGACGTAGAATTTGAAGAAAATTTAACCGATTCTAAATTTGAGTTTAATAGTGACGATGCAGACGATAACTCATTTGTTGACCCGTTCAATAGAGAAAATCCTATTGTACGTGAATACGTAATGGGCAAAGATGCACTTGGTAGAGAGCGTACAAGTAGCGAAGGCGCAAAAACCACATTTGACGAACCAACGTCTTTCAAGGAAGCGTTTGAGATTCCAACCTACGATGAAGATGGTGTAGAAGAAAAAAGCGAACCTGCAAAGAAGTTGCAACAGCCGAAAGCCGAAAAACGTCAACCTTCTGAGCCAGTCAATCCGTCTTTTGACGAAATGAATAGCGGTAAGAAAAAGCGTAGTTCAAAAAAGTTTGCAAAGTACATTGTCGAAGCGGTTTGTATGCTTTCTCAAAAGGGTTTTGTATGGTTTGCTAACAAAGATATTAACGCAAGTAAACTTGCGGAATACGAACTCAACGGAGAAATTGATTTGTCTTTAATTGTTAGTTTAGAAGATGGTCAGCAGGTTACCATTAAAGAGTTTTTTGCAAATCAATGTTTGGCTGCTGAACAACTTTCTGCAATTGACGAAACGCAAAAAGCAGATTTGACAGATGCCTTAACAGAGGTAATGATGGAGAAAGGTATTGCGCCAACACCTACCCAAGAATTGATTATGATAACATTGACTATATTTGGTGGTCAAGCCGTTACTTTGATGGCACTTAAATCGCAAACCAATAGTTTATTATCACAACTTAGAACTATCAATGACCCGAATGCTCAAAGACAAGTTTATAATGAAGAGCCAATTCAACAAGCAGCACCACAACCACAACCAGTAAGTGCCGAACAAGTTGCGCCAAATCAAACTAACTTTGACGATATTGATTCAGTAGCCGATGCTATTGACGAAACGGAAATGGAACAAGTAGTAGAAACAATCGAATAAAATGAAACAAGCGGAAAATAAAAAGGAACGAGAAGCAGGTATGATGGCTATTACGGGCATTCAAGGTGTCGGTAAAACATACTTAAATATGCACATTATCAAAGAATACGTAAAGGACAAGTTCTATAATAAAGTGCGTGGGCGTAAGTGCCTTATTATGGACACGAATGGAGAATATACAAAAGAGCAGTTTAAGAAAAACGATATTGATGGGGTAGACCCGAAAACGATTGCGGTGAAAGATATTCCTGCATGGTGTCGAACAGAAGGTGCTGAATGTAGGCGTATTGATGCTAAGAACATTTCCATTGACGAGAAGATTGCAATTGTGGAGTTTATCATTGCTCAATATCGAAATGGTATGTTTGTACTGGAGGATATTAACACCTACATTCTCAATATGACACACATGAAAGATATTGTGGGTGGACTTGTAAACCTTAGACATAGAGCCGTTGACGTACTTATTAGTTATCAGTCTGCAAGACCAGTAGAGCCACGTATTTGGCAAAATGCACGTTGGGTAAGGATGCACTACCAAGCGGATAACGTAACCGACATTAAAGGCAAGTTACCGAACCCGACAATGTATAAGATTGCTCAGATAATCGTTAACAATAGATATTTTAATGGCGACAAACGATTCTACGTATATATACACAACTTTGCCAATAAGATTGAAGGAGCGTTCACTAAAACCGAGTTTAAAACGGCTTGTTCTATGTATTTAAGTTCAAACAAAAAGTACATTAAAGAACACGCCGACATGATGCAAAACAAAGATATGGATGCAGCAAGAGAGCATCTTTCAAAGCAGTATTTTGATATGTACTACGGAAACAGCAACAAGTAAAATGGAACTACATTTTTTATCATTACTATTTTGGTGGGTTATATTGTCTTTATTTTCAATTGCATTAATAATGCTTAGGGATGATGCCAATTTGCTTTATAAAGACCTTAAAGATTCATTTAACGATGGCTTATTTTACGGGATTTCATTTGTGTTAGCATATATCTTTTATTCGCCATTGACTTTGCCTTACTCCATTAATTACTTTATTGAAAAATGGAAATCGAACTAAGGTCTTTGATGAATGAGATTAGACTGCAAGAGAATTTAAAGGAATGCTATCTTGTTAAGTTGTACTACTTGAATAGCAAGTCAGTTGGTTTTGATGAAAGCGAATTGAATGAATTGAGATTGCAAAAGTTATTAATTATCAGAGAGGTTGAAAATATTACTTACTCGTTAGCGCATCTGTACGTTGAGTATGATAAGTTGTATAACTCATTTATTGATTACAAAACAAAATTAAGTATGGATAATGGCGACACAAACGGACGAGATAATTGATTCTATTGCGGTTTGCATTGTTACTAATAACAATGAAGCGGAAACTAAGTATTTCATTGACAACCTAATCAAAAATACTGGTGGCAACTGCACATTGTATATTTACGACCACCAAAGCCAAAGCGAGGAATTTATAATTTACCTGCAACAACTATGCGATGGTAAAAAGGCGCATTTTAAAATGTTTACAGAAAATGTAAAGTTGTCAACCATATATAACATTATGCTTTCTGATGTGAAAGAGAAATACATTGCGATTCTAAGCATTAACAACATAGTGGATTACGACTGGACAACAGAATTGTTATATCACTACAAGAACATAACTAATTCGGGTTGCGTTGGCATCAAATCTCAACAAGACGATGTTAAATTGACCAGTATGCTCTTTCATAACGTCTTAAAAGATGAAGATGAAATGCGTACTATCTATATCAAAGACATTAATTTTATTGATACTCCCGTGTTTTTTGAAAGGTCAAGGATAGCCGAAATTGGAGTGTTTGATGAAAATTTAAGAAACTACGGATACGAAATAAACGATTTTAGTTTCCGCTTTCTCTCTTGCGGTTATCAAAACTATTACGTCAAAAATACCATTTGCATAAAAACGTATTTAGATAATCAATATTTAGTTCCGCACAAAACGAAGGATGGACTAACAGAAATAAAAACCAAAATAAACACAATGATAAAAAGCAAAATTTTAAATCAATAGTATGGAAAACACAACAAAAGCACCCCGTATATTATGCGAAGTCCTTGTATATGGAGAAGAAACCGACAAAGGAAAGATTAAAAGAATGCTCGACAAGATGCAAACACTTATTGATAAGTCGAAAACGAATCAATCGAAAGTAAGGGTACTATGGTATTTAGACAATGGCGAAAAGACTATTGAAGAAAAGAAAGACTGGCTAATCAAAGAATCGAACTGCATTTTTTATGTGTTCGCTCCCGAAGATTATAAGATTGCAGACAACTACATTAACAACATTATGATTGGCGTTAATATGTTTGACCGCAGTTTAGGTATAATGCGAAAGGAAGGTATTGTAATGAAGAAAAATCGTAAAATATTTGAAGACGAAGTGCAATTTGAAGAAACAAAATCATACCCACCACTTGAAATACTTGACTAACATGGAGACACCATATATTGACACTCTAAAGGCAACTTTAAATACTCAAAACAATCTGTTATCGTTCCTTAAAAAACGTATTGAATACCTTAATTCAGAGATAGAAAATAGCGAAACAGAACACTATCATATTAACGAAGCACGAATAAGCATTATAAAAACTCAATCAGAAATTGAAACCTTGCAAAAGGTTATAACAGAAAAAACAAACTACTTTGAAAAGTTTGCTGCTCACTTTGAAGTTGAATATGCCGATATGGAACGCAAGTATGATAAGTTATTGGAGAATGCTTATTTACGTTCAGCCAAACTACCTAAATTGAAAAATTTTCTTGATAACTCAAACAAGAAACTAATAGAAACGGATAAGGAAGCAAAATTATTTTTTTACAAAAAGGTTAAAGACTATATGCAATGAAAGATTATAAAAGGGTTCTTGTTGCTTGTCCAACTGCTTCTGCCAAAAACTATTGCTTTGAAGACTGGATAGACAATGTTATGTCTTTCACTTATCCAAACTTTGAAATACGTATGTATGATAATACTGACGACAATGGTGTTAACGCAAACTACCTAAACGATTACGTTAATGAAAAATACGGAAACAAGGATGGTAAGTTCTATGCGGAAAATACTATTGTAAAACACAATTTAAAAACGAGTTCTGTTATCGCTAAAATGTGCGTTTCACATAACGATTGCAGGAACTATGCTCTTGAAAATAATTACGACTATATGTTTCATTTGGAAAGCGATGTTTTCCCACCGAAAGACGTAATTGAAACATTGATGTTTAGACAAAAGAATGTTGTTGGCGGTTTGTATTTTACTGGAGAAGGAATAAATAGAATGGCAATGGTTTTTGAAAGACTTGAACTATCTAAGACGTATGTAACCTCAATGTATTTATCGGGCAATGGAGGTGAAATACGTATTTTTGATGGCGATATTCACCCAGTTGCACAACTTGGACTTGGGTGTGTATTGATAACAAATAAAGCAATGGAAAGATTACCATTCCGATATATACCTAACCAAAATTTTCACCCCGATACCTATTTTAGTGAAGATTGCGATATGCTGAATATACCAATTCATTTAGATACAAGCGTTGTATGTAGACACGAAAATAGAATGTGGGGTTTTTACGGATTAGACTTTACTTAATATGTACCCAAAAGATAAATATACCATAGAAGTATTTGCATTGTGTTATAATGAAGAACACATACTACAAGCATTTATAGACCACTATAAAAATAACTTTAATGCAACTATCACATTTTTTGATAATCATTCAACTGATAATAGTTTAAGTATTATCAAAGAGAATGGTTGTAATTATGAATCCTATGATTCGGATAATACAATGGATGAAAGGTATTTGCTCCAAATAAAAAACAATTGTTGGAAGAACTCCAAAGCAGATTTTGTTATTGTTTGCGATACGGATGAATTTTTAGAAATACCAACCGATATAGAGGGCTGTACTATTATTAAAACAAGAGGTTTTGATATGATAGGGGAACTGGATAGCAGGTTGGGTGTTTACAATGAAATATACTCAAAACGTATTATGTTTTCACCTAAACATATTCAAGAAATCAATTACACGGCAGGATGCCATTATTGTTCGCCAGTAGGTAAAATCGTGGAAAATAAAGTACACGCTTTAATGCTTCATAGAAAATACATTTCTGAACAACATATAATTGATAGATACCAAAGTTTTAGTCACAGAAATAGTAAATACAACAGAGATGCAGGATTTTGTTTACACTATGACCAAAAAAGAGAAAGTATCATAGGTAATATGTTTCAATATTTAAGGAATAACGCACAAATTATTTAATGGTATGAAAACAGCCGTAGTATTTCTTTCTACTCAACCCAGTAAAGAAACATTGGAGTTTGCAGACGAGGTTTACGACAAAAGTAAGTTTGATGTGTTTGTTGTAGTTGACGATTCGGATTACAAACTACCTTATGTAAGCAGTAAGCACGTTGCTTATGCAGTAGATGATAAGGAGTGTAAAAATTATGGATATATAGGTTGCAACATTGCAAAGGGGCATACCCATATTAACAAAGATGTAATCGCATGGGATAAGTTCTTATTCATCTTTTGCGAGATACTAACGTCTTACGATTATATATGGGTATTTGAAGACGATGTGTTTATTCCATTTGTGAATACGATTGCTAAACTACATGATAACTATTCTTCATACGACCTCGTAACACCTAATAATTTTGCAAAAACAGATGGTGTGATGGACTGGCATTGGAAAAGTATTATGAGCAGGATTAAAGCACCTTATCATTATTCTATGGTTTGTGCTATGGGTATATCAAAAAGGCTATTGAATAAGGTCAAGGAGTACAAACAAAAACATAACTGCCTATTCCATATCGAAGCGATGTTTAATACAATTGCTATGCAGAATGGATTGAGCGTTATAGACCCTTTGGAGTTAAAAAGCATTGTATGGATGGGCGAATGGAGTATAAATGAGTTCCTGCTATTGCCTAACAACGTATTTCATCCTAAGAAAGAAACGCAAGAGCATCCCGAATATCGGAAACGCATATTAGAATACAGCAAAAACGGGTATAAGCCAGTTAATATGTTGCCACAATTTATCAAAAATTTGATGTAAAAATATTTATTTTGTTCACAACTTGTTCGGGTGTAGAGTAGCATTGTCGCTTATTCTATGCCCTTTTTGTGCTTTTTGAACAATTTAATTATTAATAATTTTCATACAGCGTATTTATATTTGTTTCCGATTAATATAAAAATCTAAAGAAATGCCTACAAAAGCAGACTTAAAATTCGTTGGACTTACGCTTGTTGCCGTTATGGTTGGATTAGCCGTTCACCAATATTTTGTTGCGCCAATGCTTGTAAAAGCAGCCGCTACGAAATAATTACGAGGTATTGTTTTAACTCGTAATTGCTAATTTGAAACTACTATCGCCTTCATGGTTTTTTAGTGGAAAAGTAAAATAGGCAATTAAAATGGTTCGCCATAAAAAACTAACGGATAATTCACTCAATAACTAACCCGTTGACCTGCGCAAACGTGCAAAGGCAACACAACTCTAAACAAAATGAACTCAGTAGAAAAAGAACTACATGGTTACATTAGTGGTACAGAGCGTATGTCGGGATTTGACGATTACGAAGGTAATATGTCATATTTTGATGATGGCGATGATAACTCATTCGATTATATGGATGGTGATTCAATGTCATACGCAGGAGGTTCGCCTTCACAAACACTTGTGTCTGACCCATACGTTATCCAATACGTAAACACAACAACAACAGCAACTACGGCTATCCTTTTTGGTTTCAACGATTATTTCGGTGCAACTAACTACGGAAACCCTGCTTCAATTGTAATTACCAACTTACAAGGCGGTACTTATGGTCGTTTAATCGCTCAGTCGAACAACAAGTTCTTCAAAATCGGTAAATGGCGTTTTCAATCAACAACTTCTTCTCAGTTGCAGGTTACAATGAACATCAACCACGTTGATGCGAATGGTAAGACTATGTCAACTCCGTTGAACTTGTCGATTATGCGTGATGCATACCAGCAACAAAGTGATATCATCGATGTTTCCAAAAGCGTAACTATTGATGCTAACTCTTACATTACTTTCACACTACAAGCTAGTGCAACATTGGTAATTTCAATGTTCCCAGTTGCAATCTTGAGTGGTAAAGCGGAATTGAACGGAGGTAGTTACCTTAATTCTGCCCGTGCGCCACGTTTGAGCGGTAAGAATGTTGCTCCAGTAATCATCCAAACTACGCAAGACGTAAGAGGAATTACTAAAGGGTAATACTTGTTATCATAATAACTTAGGGGCAAGGCTTTGTTACATTGCCTTGCCCTTTTTTATTTTACATGAAAAAGTAGATGAAACGCAATAGACCTTCTAAAAATGAAATAACTCTAATGACTTTACTTGCCAATGAATCGGCAACTGAATCAAGAAAGTTATTGAAGAAATACAATAAGCCCGATGCAAAAGATTGTACGACTTAGAGGTTAAGTTAGCGCAACTATATTTTGATACGCCCGATAAGTTGGCTATTGAAAAAGAACTTGCCGCCATTCATCCACATAAAGACTGGCTATTAAAACGTACAAAGGTTGAAGAGGTTGAGAAACCAGTTGTTGTAGAGGTAGACCAAAAAACATCAAATGCAGATGGCGGTTGTAACAATCCAAACTGCCCAGTTCACGGACAATGTGTTCCAGTTAGCAATTACGATGGCATTCCATCAAACCCTACTTGGCAAACCGATGAACAGAAAATGACAATAAGTGAAAGAGCAGATATTTATAATAGAGAGCATCCTTATCAAATGTTTATACCTATAATTGGCTTTGTAACAATCATAGGATTTATGACTTATCTTCTCAAATCAAACAAAACACAATTTTAGTATATGATACAAGCAATAGTTATTCAAAATTGCAATTACTTAATTCCTAATAAGGAACACCAAAACTTTACTGAATCAAATATGCCAGTAAGTGTAGGTTCAACTATAAAGGGTGAGTTTAGAAATGTAAATGGGCTTCGTAAAGGAAAGTCATTTGAATATCGTTTGTTCTTTACTAAAGATGGAAAAATATTGTACGCAAACTGCATTCGTGCAGAAAACGTACCATCAGAAATAATATCAAATGCTGACGACTTAGGAACACCAACAAAGATAAATTTCGTTCCTGCTGAATCGTTTAAGTTCTCTGCACATTTAATTGCATTAGGGGGCGGTATTGCAGGTTACTTATACGGCAAGTCGAATAATGCAAGTACAAATAATTTAATAAAATTCATTGCAGTAGGCTCGGTAGGGGCATACGGCATCTACTGGATTACACAAAAAAACAAATCTACCATAATAGAACCAAGCAAATAAAAAAGCAATGGAAAGAGCAACAATCATCTCATTAGGAAATAGCACAACACCAACTGCAACGTCATTTGAACAAGCGTTTGGTGAATTTAGCGAATTTAAAGGTCGTGGTCGTGCGAGAAGACAAAAACGCAAAATGGAGCGTATTGACAATCGTAAAACAAGACGTAAGGCTCGTCAAGAAGGACGAATGGACAAAAAGCGAAGCCGTGTTGAAGCGAGAGCAGAACGTAGAGGTGTGCGTTCAGATGCAAGAGAACAAAGACGTAGTCAAAAAAACGAAGGCAAACGCAGTCGTGAACGTGCGGACTTGGAGCAAGAACGTGAATTTAATCCCGAAGAATCACCCGAAGAAGCACCACAAGGCGGCGGTTCAGATAGCGGTTACGCACCACAAGGCGGCGGTTCAGATAGCGGTTACGCACCACAAGGCGGCGGTTCAGATAGCGGTTATGCACCACAAGGCGGCGGTTATGATGATGGAGGATATGCAGAACAAGGTGGTTCGGATAGTGGGGATTACGCACCACAAGGCGGCTATGATGATAGCGGTTCTGATGATAGTGGTTATGGTGATGATAGCGGTTACGATGAACAATCTGACGGTTTTGATGGTGTGATTGGAAGCGGAAACGAAATGATTGATGTTCCTTATTCGGCACAAGTAAATCAAGACGTAATGGATGCTGCAAAGCGTATCGAATGGAATCTTGAATTAGCATCAAGATTAAAAGAAAAACCAAGTTCTGCAAAAGTTAATGATGCAATATGCAAATGTGACGATAGGATTGCTCAACTTGAATCTTCTATGGATGGCTATTGCAATTTTGAAGGAGATTTTACTTCTGATGCTGATGGTAAAATGGAATATCGCACGAAGAGAGGCGGTAATATGCTACCTAAACAAGAGCAGCGTAGACGTAGAAAAGAAATGATGGTTGCTAAAATGACTGCTCGTAAACAACGTAATGCAGTTAGACGTAGAAATGGATTAACGCCAATTCAAGGTCAGTTAAACCCACAAATTTCTCCAAACAGAATTGAGATTCCTGCAAAGGAGTTAGGTTCAAACTATACTGGTATCATTGGACTTGATGATGCTAACGATTATGATGCTAATGCAACTGAAATCAAATTAGGTATTGAAGGAGAAAAAACATCAAAAATTCCATTCAAAGCAATTGCAATAGGTCTTGTAGTTGGCGGTTTGGGTATCTTTTTGCTAAAAAAATTCAAAGTAATTTAATATGAAATCAAAATTTTTCACACCCGATAGATTAGTTCTTATTGGTTATGCAGGAGTTGCTCTTGCATACACAATATTGTTCTACGTTAAATATAAAAGCCATAGTACTGGCAAGTAATATATGGATTACGATTTCCATAGCAATTTTAGTTCGAGCGTACAAAACTGCGACTTTGAAAGTGCGAATAAATGTTTGATGACTGAGTTAGCAAACATTTTAGTTCGTAACAAAGCCGATTTCGTGGATATGCTTAATGAATCAAGCGTTTATGCTACAATTAGCATGAGCGATGCTGAACTTATTAATTTGTTTATTAATAATGCACAAAGCAATAAGAAATTATTGTTAGGTGCTGCATTGCTAACTAATATGCACAATAAACAGATGGGATTCGATGGCGAAGATGAAATTAGCGATGGAGGTGTAAAAAATAGTTACGCTGTAATGAACTCTTACTTTAACGATAGCGAACCACCCGAAGAACATTCAAATCTTGTCTTAGGGATGCTATTAAAAGGAGCAAAGAAACTAATTGATAAGCGTAAGGATGGCAAAGGAGGTGATTCGGAAGCGGCACGGCAGCAAATGTTGTTACAAGCGAAGATGCAGCGAGAAGCAGAAGCCAAAGCCAAAAAGCGCAAAACTCTTAATGCTATACTTATTGGTAGCGGTGCTTTATTGATAGGAATTATAGCAGTTGTAGTTATTAAAAAGAGAAAATAATGAAAGACCTTTTAATCACATTGGCAGTAATTGGATTTGGGGCTTACGTTTATAAAAGTTATAAGGAAGCACAAAGACAAAAAGTAAATCTAAAGAAATAATGGCTTTAAAAAGTTACTTAATAACACACGATGTCAAGTCGCCCTATATTGTGGCTACTGGGCTACCGCATAATCCACAAGAGGTTCGATTAAAACTATTCCGTAAAGGTCAAGTTGTAAAAGGCGAATTAAAACACGCAAATAACAAACCTGCATTTTTGTTGGTTAATGGTGTTTGTGTAATTGGACTGGACGTAGTGAAAGAACTTGTTACGAAAGAAATTAGTAGCAATGCAACTGGAGGTACAACAACATCACCTGCAAAAGTTATTGATAAAACAATTGGCTTATCTAAGGACAACTCAAACCCACAAGTACGTTATATTGATGCAATGATTATCGGAGCGTTACTTGGCGTTGGCGGTGTCTTTGTTGCAGAAAAGCAGGGGTGGATAGCAGAACCCGACAAAAAATATAAAATGTATGGTGCTATTGTAGGTGCAATCGTAGGTTACTACTTTGTATATCGCAAAAAAACTCAAAAGCCAAAATTCAAACTTACAAACTCTGACGAATAATAATTTTAATTATGCAAGTAATCACAAAATATCCAATAGTTGTTACAAACAATGCGGCTGAAACCGATTCTGTTTATCGTAGCACATACTCTAATGCAAATGGTGGTGGTTCAATGGAGGTATTGACAAAATACCCAATTGTCCACACCGATTCAGACGCTCAAAGCCAAAGCGAGTATCGTAGCACTTACTCTAATGCCTTTGGCGATGGTTGGCTAACATCGGCAGCAGGTCGTGAAAGACGAGCAAAGCGTAGAGCAGAAAACAAAAAATCTGGCAATACGTTTGGCAATAAAGTTGGCAAATTTGCTCAATCTGATTTAGGCAAAGGCTTGTTAGGTGGCATCTTAGGTGGTGGCGCAGCAGCAGGAGTTTCAACCGATATGGGTGATATGCCACCAATTGAAGAGGAAAAAGGAATGAGTACGGGTATGAAAGTAGCATTAATAGGCGGTGGAGTGGCAGTTTTAGGACTTGTTGCTTATTTAGTAATGCGTAAAAAGTAATTATCTGAATTATGGAAGTAATTACAAAAAATCCTATCATTTACGATTCGGGATTAGTAGACGATGAATATGAAAACGCTTACGGCAAACGTAGAAGTGGGCTTGGTCGTAGAGGTGGTCGTAGAGGTGGCAGTAAAAGAACTGGCGTAAATCGTGCTATTGGTGTTATACCCGTAGTGGCAGGTGCAAGATATTTGCAAAGACGAAAAGCAGACAGAGAACAAGGTCAAAGAAACTCTCAATCTTCACCATCGGGTGCAAAAATGAGAAATCCTAATTTGCCTACAAGCAATAAACAAGTAGGTGCAATGGAATTTCCAACACCTGCAAGTCAAAGCAAACCTGCAAGTCAAAATAGCCCTATAAGTCAAGGCAGTCCTGCAAGTCAAGGCAAACCAAGTACAAGACCGCCGAGAGGTGGTTTAAACCCATTGCAAGGCAAACCAAATGTGCAACAAGATGTTGCAGTAACTAATGCAATTGCACCAACACCAAATAACAACAAAAAAATAGCACTTATAGTTGGTGGTGTTTTATTGTTAGGTGTGGCTGTTTATTTTTACAAAAAAAAGAAATAAGTAATGTTTAAACAGCAATACGATAGTAACAATAGGAAATTCAGCATCATCGTGAATATAACTTGCCCTACAAGTAAGAAGATTCGTGTATGGGCAGAAGATTTAGGAAAGCCGAATAGTAAATACGTAGACAGAGAAATCCTTGTAGAAGGAAAAAGAAGTATCTATTTCAGTTTTCCAGTATCTCCTAAAACACTATTTATTGGTGCTTTAAATTCTGATAATCCAAATGATTCTGATTTTCAAGTTACTCTTATTGAAACCAAACTACGAGATTATAATGTGTGGTTAGATTCTAATACAGAGCAGTTCTTAAATTTAGCAGTTAACTTTTGTCAAGTTTGTGGATTTGAACAAGCAACACCAAAAGGAAGATTATATACTAATGAAGAGGGCAAGTTTCGTATTAAATTCTTTGATAGCATAAGAGATTTTAGCACGGGTCAAGTTCTTGGTACTCCTGCACGTATAGGACATCAAAGCGGTATCATTGAGATTGCAAAATCTCGTTATGATAAATACACAATTCCAATGCGAATGATGATATTGTTACACGAATTTTCTCATAAATATAAAAACCCAAAAATCGGGTTAAAAATAAGTGATGAAGTTGGTGCTGATATAAATGCGCTATATATTTACTTGGGTTTAGGCTTCTCTAAAATTGATGCGATTTGTGTTTATGCAAACGTATTTCTAAAGGCTCAAACCAAAAGCAACATTGATAGAATGCGTAAAATATGCGACTATATCAATAAGTTTGAAAACGAAGAATTTGCATATAGAAACTAAAGAATATGTTTGGAAACGAAATTGACGACAACGAAGAATACTATTCGCCATTAGATGCGCTGAACGAAGAGGACTATGATTCCGAAAGTTCAAACATTGAGGGTGATAGTTATGACGTTGAGTGTTCTAATTGCAATCACGCTTGGGATTTAGCAGATAGTTCACCTAAGGATGCTTACGTATGTCATAAATGCGGTACTGATAATTCGTATGAAGATTCAGATATGTCAAGTTTTGACGATTCGGTTTTCGATATGGACTTTTCCGAGATTCGGGGCAAAAACTTTAAGCAGTCATTCGGAAAGGTAAATCGAAAGATAGAGGCAAAGCCAAGTGGTCGTAGAATGCCAATTCGCAATTCGCAAAATGCAAATAAGCCAACTGCAACACAAAGCCAACCGAGAACAAGTCGTCCAATATCAAAAGGTATTTCAAAGCCAGTTAAAGGAACGTCAAGCAGCGCACCTTCATTTAAGTCGAATGCAAGACCTTCAAGCGGTGGTCGTAGCAATAAGCCACTAAATAACAATATTCCCGTTAAAGAGGGTAAATACAACCTAAAAAGCGGCAAAAGTAAAAAGATAGCGAAAGTGCTTGTTCCCAATGACCAAAAGGTTATCATTGAGGGTGCATCTAAATTTATTCTAAGTCAAACATCGAAAGACGAAGGAATTAAAAATATTCAGTATTATAAGGGCAAAAAGTTAAAGCCACTAATACTTACAATTACTAATGACGACCCTACCGATTTTATTTTTGAGTTATTCAATCCATCAATGCCTTTGGATTATTTGTACTCAACATCACAAAACTTAAACGATAGGATTAAGGTTGCAGGTGGAACTACAAGTTATTCTGATGTTCTTTTCAACATTTTGGCAAATCCAGTAATGGTAATAAATGTTCAAATGACAAGTGCAGGTACACAAGTATCTAATCAGAACAATCAATCAATGTTTGTAACAAACAAAAATATTGAGGGTGTTCAGATGGTATTCCCAGTAAATATTGACTTGCAGATTGACAATATGCAGGTATTGAATGATATTATTTATTTTAATGTTGAGAAATCAATAAATAGACCATTCATTCCCGATGGTATGGACGTTATAAAGTATAACGTACTTGCAGGAATGAGCGTGACATTGACATTTTGGTACACACAAGTTTCTTTGAAAAAGTTTTTTTACGAAGAGGCAAGAGCATCTAAAACACTCCTATAAGAAATGGCATTAAACTCAACTAAATATCCTAATATTTCTCGCATAGTTTCGGGAACGGCAGTCTTGTTTCAGAACGATAGTATCATTCTATGTGATACAAGTACGGGTGCGGTTAGTATGACTTTGCTTGAAATACCTTCGGGTTATTGGCAAACCACTTGGAAGTTATATGTATTGGATAACAATAACAATGCAGGGACTAACAATATTACAATCAATGCTCCAAGCGGATATACAATCAATAATGCAGCAACACTTGTTATTAATACAAATGGCGGTGGTGTAACGATTACAATAGCATCTAACACGGCATTTTTTGGGCAAGTTTCACCTTTGCCTTCGGGTGGCGGCGGTAGTGTTACTGGCGTGTCGGCTTCATTGCCACTCTTATCTTCGGGCGGTGCAACTCCCGACATTTCTCTTCCTGCTGCAACGGGTAGTCAAGATGGATTTTTAACATCGGGGAATTGGACATCTTTTAATTCAAGGGTTGTAAGCGTATCGGCAACATTGCCAATGACAGCAACGGCAGGTGTTAATCCAGTTGTTGCCATGCCACCTTCAAGTGCAAGTGCGGATGGATATTTGACAAAAGGAGATTGGACAAATTTTAACAACAAAAGCGAAAAGGTTGCAGCATCTAATACTGGAGGAACTATTGTTGCGGCTTGTACTAATTTTAAATTTGATACAACATATTTTAATGTTACAAACCCAAGTGGAACAATTGCGGCAATAACACCCGTTTTGTTGCCAATGATGAAAGCACAAGAAACACCTGCAAATTTATCTTCTGTTGCGGCAGGTTTTGCTAATACAATGTTTACAGATGGTGTCATACAACTTATATCTGAAATTTATGACGATGGCAATGATTATGACCCAGCTACGGGCATTTGGACTTGTCCTGCGGATGGTAGATATAATCTTAATTGCTACGCTCATTACACTTTAAATGATGGTGTTGATGGTTGGTTTGACCCTACAACTGCAACTGCTTCAGTAACAGTTACCGTACCTAACCCATTGCCTTTGGGTGGTGTTAATTACACTACTAATGATATAATAACGCACGGAATGTTTTCTATTGGTATTTTAACGCCATTTGCTAATAATCAATATTGTGGTGCTTGGATTTCGATTACACAGAAATTAAAACACCTTGATATAACGGCATCGGCAACGGGTATGGATTTAACGGCAGGGCTTCAATTATGTGTTAAAGTATTAAATCAAACGGGTATAAATTACACATCTTATAGTGGAGATGCGGTAAGGTTTGCAATTCAAAGAATTAAATAAATATAGAAAATGGCAAAAGGAGAACTATTTAAGGAATTACCAACATGGGCAAAGGGTGTTGTTGCACTCATCGTAGTTGGTGGCGCAGGTGTTATCATTTACACCATTTACAAAAAGGTGTCAAACATTACGGGTAATAAAGACGATAGGCAGCAATTGAACGCTGAAAAAGACGAGTTGAAAAATATGAAACCGCCACCAACTATATCTAAAGGTCAAGCGGAAGCAATGGCAAATGCAATTTTTGTTGCATTTGATGGATATGCAAGTGATGAATCATCAGTTTATACGCAATTTGAAAAGGTTAAAAATAATGCAGATTGGCTAATGTTATCACAAGCATACGGAACGAGAGAAATTAGTTCGGGCAAATTTAATCCCGAACCTA
>Ga0114962_10000719_pt1 | contig 29118 bp, 31 predicted proteins | sample C_130820_MF_Meta_FD_87017 | JGI IMG/M metagenome (GOLD analysis project Ga0114962, IMG submission 87017) | Freshwater microbial communities from Lake Croche, Canada to study carbon cycling - C_130820_MF_MetaG | ecosystem: Environmental > Aquatic > Freshwater > Lake | place: Lake Croche, Canada...
ACTCCTCCTACATTATGTGTAAGGTGTTCTACTTCATGTCTAAAGATATCTTTTAGAGTCATAGAAATCTCTTCCCAAAACTGTGGTAATAATTCTGGATCTATTGCAAGGTTAATTATAATGAAATCTCCATCGTCATCAAAGCCTGCTCCTGTACTATCTAAGACTTCCATCTTACCTGTACCAGGTGTTAGCATTAGGTATGCTTCTACATCAAATTCAACATCGTTGTTTGAATAAGTGTCTTCGAATCCTAAGCTTTTTTCTCCCTCATCGTAACCTGTTTTCCAAGCTCTAAATAAGTCTGATGATGCTTGGTTGCTTATTGTATCATATCGTCCTTCTGCCATAACTTGTTTTTGTTTATCACCATTTTTGATTCCGTCTTCCCAGTTTCTAAAAACTCTGTTACCTTCTAAGTATGCTTCGTCTTCTATTTCCTGTAGATTTGAATCTTCATTTGTATCTGTAGTGTGAACATTCCCTAATCGTCCTTCAATGTTTTGCATGTGATGTATCATCTCATGTGCAAAAGATCTACAAACATCTTTTGGCAATCTTCCCATTGCATAAAGAATTACTTCTTTATTGTTTGGATCATAATAAGCTGTTTTACCAAAGAAGTTATCTGCTTGATTTTCATCATATCTTATTTTTACTTCTGGTAGTGGAGTAATGTTCATTCCTTTATCCAGCATGTATTCCAATATTGATGCTATTTTTGGAGCAAAGTCAAACTTTTGTTGTTGCTCTACTTGTTCAGGTAATTGCGTTTGATATGGTGTTTGATCAAATGCTTTGTCTGAAAATGTCTTTATATAAATGTCAATTCTATCCTGATTAAACACTACTGTGTATTTATCTGGATCTATTGCTTGTGTTAGGTCGTCAAAAAGATGCTCTAAATCTGCTCTGTCTTTTGATGGAATTGCTCCTGTAGGTTGAATTGGTGTACCTGATGATCCTTCTTTTATTGTTTTAGTTTTCTTTGGAAAGAAACTTTCAAATACCTCATCTACTGCAGCTAACATTTTATCTTCAATTGCAGGTTCTTCTTGTGGTTTTATAATATCGATAATTGTTTGTTTATCCTCTTTTGATACTACTTTTGGAATCCATTTACCTGATAGTAAAAAGTCTTCTGATTTTCTAATGTCGGTTGCTGAGAATTTATCATCCTCTTTATTTGTAATAACTGGAAGTTCTTTTACTTCTACATTTTTGTAATTACCTTTTTGCTTTTGTTTTTCTATACCTGCAAATTTACCCATTTCATCAGCCATAGCTCCTGTAATGATCTCAGTTACTTTGTCTTGATTTGCATCAATCCATTCGTAGGTATCTAAGATTGGAGTTACTTTACTGACATGGATTTCCATTGGTACATTTATATATTTAGAATAAATCTCCCAAATTGCTTTTGATTGTTCTGCTGTAATTTTTACTCCTTCTCTAATTTTAGGTCCAATAAAGATTACAATCTTATCTGCTTTAGTAGAGAGGAATTTAGCATTTTCAAAATGTGCTAAGTGAGGTGGTTTAAATCCTCCAGCATATAGAGCTACGATTTCAGATCCATCATCTAATGCTTCTGAGAGTGTTTGTGCTACTTTTTCAAGTGCAGCTTCTTTACCTGCTCCTTTTGGTGTTCCAACTTCTCCTGACTTAACGGATACCATTGATTTAAATATACCTGCTATTCTACTTTTAGATCTACCATTTGTAAGTTTTCTTGCAATGTCGTCTAATAGGTCCTCAAAAGATCCATCTATATTAAAATTTTTAAATAATATTTTAATAGTACCCCAAGCTGTTGTTGACCATACCTCTTCTCTTGCTACTTCTCTAAAGTCTTCAAGTTTTACTTTTCTAAGAGATAATTTTACTGAAGATAGATTGAATTCATATTCTTCACCTTTTTTTAATGGTGGTACGTTTGAAATACCCATTCTTCTAAATACGTCTTGCGGATCTTCTTCTAATAAGATTACTTTTGCAAGTCCTAATAATAGTCCTTGTTTTTCAGCAGGCATGTCTAAGAAACTTCCTTTGAAAGCATGCTCTTCTTCTGTAAGAGCAATTATATTATCAACTTGAATAAATTCATCTTCTGCTCCTACGATTGGATAAAGTACTGAGATTAATTCTCCTGAATTATGGTATCTTTTTCCTACATACTTTTCACTCTTGAAAGGTATAATTACATTTTGAGGAAGTGCAAGAACTGTATCAATTATTCTTTGTTTTACTTCTCTTTTATCATCTCCTTCAAACCATACAACAAGATCTAAATCTCCATAGTCAGCTTTTGAACCTACTTTTACAGATCCTGATAACGAAGCTTTTTTGAATCCAGGTATTTTGCTTAGTACCTCTTGCACATACTTATCGAATGTAGCCTGTACATTCTGTTTTAATATTCTATTTCCTCCTGCTACTCCTGACATATTATGCTTTGTATTGTATTAAGTTTGAATTATCTGGTAAGAACTTACCTTTTAATCCTAATCTTTGTTGGTTATCAATCCAGTATGGTTGTAAGTCTTCTGGTATATCACATCTTGTACTATCTAATATTTTTAGATAAGTATCATAAACTGCATGCAAATCTTGTGGAGATAATCCCTCTTTCAATGTATCGATTAACTTGAAGTAATCTCCTATTGTATCTCGATCTAAATTTAAACCATATAATTTATTTAGAAGATCGATTGCTTGTTGTGGTGTATTTGCTACAATTTCTTGTGTCTCCTTATCCTTTACTCCGTAATTGTGAGAGAATGTATATCCTTTCTGAGAAAATAAAGATACAAGTAATTGTGTTCTGTGTAACCCTTTTACGTTTCCTGAATATGTAGCTGAGTGGTAAGCAAATTGTAGCCAATCTACATCTCCGACATTTACATCTATTTGAACGTTTTGTCCTACAGCTTGTTTGTTCTCATCGTATTGTGGGAATAAAAGAAATAAAGCTCCTGCTGAAGATCCTTTTACGTCTGCTATAATTTCTGTATCAGCTTCTGCAATCTTTTGTGCTATTGCTACAATAACTGCTCTTTTCATTAACTGATCATCTGAAGAGGTTCTAGCTCTTTTTTTGAATCCTTCAAATAATGCTTGAACGTGTTTCTCGTCTAGTCCCCAATCCTCTACATTATCAAAGGACGACCCAGCTAATGCTAGGTCAATGTCCCCTGAGTAATCTTTCTTTCCTACAGATCCTAGAGTTTTCATTTCTCTGAAGAAAGGTTCTGCTTTTGGAAATATTTGTTTGAACTGTTTAAAAAACTCTAATAGAGTTGGTTTAATATGTTCTTTTTTTATTGGTGCTGTACTATCGAATACGTTTCCTCCCATGCTACTTTTATTTGCCTAAAGATACGCACAATATTTCTATTATGCAACTATTATATTAAATAAATAGTACTAAAGTTTAATAGTAGTTGGATATGATGTGAACTTTGGTTCAGTTGTTGGGTGGTCAAGTTCATACAATCTATAAATTAATTTGAATAATTCAAAGTTCTTTTCTATCTCATCTACTACTTTCAATTCCCATCCTTTACCTTGAAATTTCTTACCACTTTTGTCTTCCCCTCTTGTTGCTGCTTTCAACCAAAGGATTGCTGTTCTATCAATTTTTATTCCTTTTGTTTCTTCGATTGATTTAGCATAAGCTGCCAATTGTAAGTCGTATGATTTATGTAAATGATTTGATGTTTTAAAATCGATCAACCAAATCTCTCCATTTATCTTTACAACTATATCAGCTGTTCCTGCATACTTATGTTCATCTGAGTATGTAAATTCTTCTGTAAAAATTAACTCAGGTTTTGCCTGTGCCCAAAATTCTTTGAACTTTATAATCATTCCCCATACTAATTCATTGTATCGAGCATTACCGTAATCGTCCATCCAACTGACTTCTTTTCCTTCAAGCAATTCTTCAATTGCATTATGAACTTGAGTACCTTCATCTCCTGCTTTTCTCATTATGATGTCTGAATTGTGTCCTACATCTTTGAGCCAAGATTCAAAGAACTTATTCTTTGGCATGTGTTGCAAAATTGAAGTAACTGAAGGGTAGTATACTCCTTCTGATCTTTGGTAAACTCTTCTGTCTAAGAAGTTGATTTGTTTTAATTCAGGTTTAAAATCTAACCTCTTTTTGGCATGTTCCGATAGAACATTTGTCCCTTTTTGTATCATATTATGATAGTTTGTAGCGAAGAAGTTTTCCTAAGTCCATTTCCTCTGCTTGTTGTACGTGATGAGTGAAATTTATAAATCCCATCTCACTTGGATCTTTATCCTGCATATCTACTAGATATACCTTTTTTCCCATATTCAGAAACTGCTCCACATATTGCAGAGCTTTTTTAAGCGCATCCCTATCAAGGGCTATATAAATATCTTCTACAGTACTTGATACTATTTTCTTTATCAAAGCTTTTGACAAAGACTTTCCTAGTATTGGTACTGCGTTTCTTTTTACTGCTATTGCATCAAATACTCCCTCCACTAATATAATTGGTTGGGACCAGTTAATTAAGTTCTCAAATCCTATTATATCTTTGGAACACTCTGGATTTCTGTATTTGTGGTACGCATCTTCAAATGTTCTTGCAACAAAGAAGTTTAGTTGATTGTTTTCTCCATAAGATGGAACAATTATTCTTCCTGTGTATTGTCCTGAGGTGCAATATCCTATATTGTATTTTAAGAAATCCTTGTCTGTAAAACCTCTTTTATACAAATAGCTTCTTACTTTATTTGCTATAATTGAAGTAGTTGTTGCTTCGTATAAAGATTGAAACTCTTTTGGTAGTTCAACTGTTGAGGTTGGTGCATATCCTATCTCATCTCCTTTTCTTACGTATTTAAGTATTTCGTATGCTTGTTCTGCAGGTACTTGTAGTTGTTTTAATAGCGACTTTATTGTACGTCCTTTAAATCCACATACCCAACATTCGAATGGATTTTGTCCATTCTCATCTGTGTGAAGATTTACTTCTAGTTTTGGTTTATGGTGATTGCATTTAGGACAGGTAAATGCATAGTTCTCCCTTGCTCTTTTGTAAGACTTTCCTAATACATTCTCTATAAAACCTAATAATATATTGCTGCTCATAGTTGTACATAACTGGTTGACATTATAACATACAAAAAAAGACTCAAATAAACAAGCCTTTCTTTAATTATTTTAATATTAATTAGTCTTTAGCAGGAAGTTCTGCTGTTACACTAGTAGGATCTACTTCTAACTTATCTCCTACTTGTTTAAATTTTAAACGTATATTATACATAGGTTTACGTGTTTTTGGATCATTATAGACAAACATGTATTCTAAAGCAGTATTAATATCAATACTGTCGTAGTAGTGTTCCAAATCGGCGTTTAATGCTGCAACTATTTCTGGTGCACCTATTATTGTACCAGTGTTTATATCTTTATCTGTAGCTTCATCGTAGTCTGTTACCTGTATTTTTATATTATCCGGCACTACAAGGATTTGTGTACCATCCCTTCCTCCATGTTGCACTTCTACTGCTTCATTTAACATCTTAGAGTTAGATGTTAATTTATTCTCTACTAAGAATTTTTTTAAATCAAATGTGTTTTCCATTTTATTATACTTTTACTATAAGTACTATGCTGCTGCTATTTTGTTTGCTAATCCTACTACTTCTGATGATTTAAAAGCTGATAATCCACCTTCTAGTCCTTTTCCTATTAAATTGTGTGCTTCTAATGCTTCTGCTCCACTTGATACTGCTGCTGCTACAAGCATTGCTGCATATACACCATGTGCTACTTTATATAATTCAGATGATTCATCATTAGGGTCTTGCTGTCCGTATCTTTTTGGAAAAGCTAGTTTTATCATTCCTCCAATTACATCTATGTACTTATGCTCTAGGTTATGTCCAAATTTCTTAAGAGCATTACCAACTACAGTTCCACTTTTTTTATCTTTCTGGAATAAAGAAGCCATTCCGTTTACTCCTTTTCCTAATAAGGAAATAATACCTGGTGCTCCTACAATTAATCCTAAAGTCATCGACTCTTCTAGTTGTCCGTCTTGTGCAGATGGTTTAATTGTATTTGCTCCTTGTTGTAGTAGAGCTAAAGCTCCATTCAATCCTTGTTGTGCATCTTTATCTGCTACTTGATCATCTGCATTTGGATCTGTAGTAGGTGCTGGTGCTTGATTCGGTACTGCTGCTTGAGGTGCAGGAGCTACTGGTGCTGCTTCTAGTATTCTAGAGTTATATGTCAGCTTATTCTCTACTAGGAATTTTTTTAAATCAAAATTATCCATTCTGTAATTTTTTAAGTACTAATTCGTTTTGCTTTATTAAGTTTAGAGTCTTTACTGTTGACTTTCTGCTTTTGTTTGTTCTAGTTCTTTGTGGTGATGTATGATTTCCTCTTGCCATTATACGTCTATTATTTTTACGTTTCCTTGTTTATCTTGCATTACATTATCAAGCTTTATTTTACCACCTGGTCCTTCTAGGTCAGGATAAATATCTAGCTCGTCTGCTTCTGCCATTATATCGTCAATTGGAATTTCATCTGGATCTGCTGTGTATGGTTCCAAATCTTCCATTGTAATGATTCCTAATTTTTGATTTATAATTTCTACATCATAAATGTGAACAAAATACTTAGTATCAACTCCTTGTAGTTTTCCTGCATCTTCTAATTCTTCTGAATCAGTGGTTACTTTTACTACTCTGTTTCCTAATAAAAAAGCTGCACCATAATCACCCGATCCTAAAAACTCACCTCCTTGTTGTCTTATTTTATCAACTTGTTGTTCGTATTCGGTAGTTGATTGTATTACCTCTTTTATTATTTTGGTAAGGCTTATCATTAATCCAATCCTCCCATTGCTCTAACAGCTGCACCGTGTGCTTCATCGTAAGGAGCACTAAATGATATTGTTTCTCCGTATAGGTCTAATTCAAATTCATTAATTGGAGAATCTTGTACTGCTTGTATTGCTTGATTTTCATCTTTGCATACTTGTTGAGTTCCTCTACCACTTGCAATCTTATAATACTTAGCTCCTAAGTTATCTTCGATATACTGTATTGCATCATCTTTTGAGTATAGGTCTTTTACTTCTTCATACATAGGTTCTTCACCTCTAGTAATTCTGTCTACATTTTCAGGATTAGCTCTATCCAATACATCATTGCCTCTTGTTTCTTGGTCTTTTCCGTGTACTAAGTTCCATAGAATTTCACTAAAATCAGTATCGCTTCCTGTAGTTGTTCCTCCTGCTTTGTATTTAGAGTATCCTATTTTATTTAACTCTTCTCTAATTACTTGTCTTAATTGTGATTTTTTCATTGTTTTAATTTCTTGTACTGGTGCTACGTAGTGGTTTTTGTATTTCTGCTTTAGGTATTCTTCAAATCGTTTATTAATGTCAAAGCTTGGATCTAGAGCAGTGTCATCTGGTATCTTTGATATTGTATTTGCTAATTGTTGGAAAAATCCATTTTCAACTGTATCATCAACTATTGCTGCTGTTTGATCATCTATATCTAATTTATCTAACCAAGTATTTGTTTTTTGAGTATCTGGTTTTTTTCCTATTGCTCTAAATATATCGTATGTCTTTTTTGCAGCACCTATTCCTTGCACAACTGATGCTAGCAAACTTACTGCTATGTTTACGCCTTCGTCCGCTAACACTCCTTTCACATTTTGAAAGATGTTTTGCTTGGTCACTTTGTTAATGATTGCTTTTACATCGCCATATGTTTTTAGCTCAACGTTAGCCATATTATTTCCAGCTTAATTCTTTAAGAGCTTTGTTTATTGTTGCAATAAGTGTTCCATAAGGTACTTTTGTTTTACCTTGTTCTGTTCCTGCACCTGATTGGATGCCTAATGTAGTAATCCATCCTTTGAATGCTTGCTGCAACTCTGCTACATTATTTATTCTTTTATTTGCATTTGAGATAGTTGTAGAGCTAGTTCTTGCTTTTTGCAATTGTTTTACATCTGAGCTTACAGGTGCTGTTGCTCCTGGTACTGCTCCAGTTGCTGCAGGTGCTGCTATTGCTTCTTTTATTAGTTTTCTTAATTCTGATTTTTTCATTTTATTTTTTGTTAAATTCCTTTACGAACAAAGCAATACCCAATAGCAAAACTGTTGCTATCCAATAGTACGCTGAAACTCCTTCTTCCACTTAGAACTCGTGTATTAATATATTTAACTCTCCTGTTCCCTTTATCACCCTATGATAGGTGTCTTTGGGTATAAATATTACGTCTTTTAATTGCTGAGGTAATTGATCCTCAAGTTGAAACATCCAGTCTGTTTGTCCTAGTACTTGTACTCTTCGATCCCTTCTGTCTCTGTGCCAAACTAATTCTGCTTCAGCTATATCCTGTTTGAATTTTCTTTGGATAATGTCAAATGCTTTTTGCTCTTGATATGGTCGACTTTGTTGACTCATGTCAAATTATGTATTATGCTAAAAATCTTAATTTGTATTTAGTTGACTCTATTAATTCAACTACATTATCAATTTGATTCTGTAGGTATGAATCTTCAAAGTCTTCTCTCATTACGTGTACTAATTCTGCCAATTGTATAAAGTACGTTACTACTTGCATATTGTCCTGGTAGTTTTGTAATGGTAAGTTGCTATAATCTACTAATATGCCATACTTACCTTGAAATGTTTCAATTAAACCATCTGTTAATTCCACAACTTCATCGTAATACTTATTTAATGCTTTGTGTTCAGAGTATGAATTTGTTTGTAAGTGAAAGATATGCACTTGTGTACTTGAGTGAAATAAGCACGATACTAATTTTGTAAAATTCTCTATCATTGTTTTTTATATAAATATTACCAATATCCACTAAAGTTCTTTTCTCCTCCTAATGACTTCCAATATCTTCCAATATGACATCCCCAATAGTTTGGTGATAGCCTATTTTTTTCTGTAGCACATTTATGTCTTGCTGCAAATGCATGTCTTGCTTTTGGATCATCTATCTTAACTGAAAGTCCTGTTGTATCTCCAAAGTTGACTTTCTTTATGTTTTTAGTTTTTGGATCTTTTACATATACAAAGAACTTTTTAGAACCTCCTCTATGTGGTTTTCCTAACTCAACATCTTTACCGTGGTACTGTGCTTCATTAAGTGCTTTCCAATCCTCAAGAGCTTGCATATCGTAAACTCCTCTTACATTATCATATCCACAATTATGGCAAAGCGCTGGGTGAGTGTCCTCAGGTGTTACTTGCCATCTGTGTTTGCATTTTCTACAAATAACTTCTTCTCCTGGATTTACCATTGGCATGTCTAGTGGTACTGTCTTTCCTTGAAAGCTTCCAAACTCTCCTATATCTGTTTCTTCTAAAAGAACTCTGTCTGCTTCACATAGTTGCAAATAACCGTCTCTGTGAAGGTTTCTTGCTTCAGTGAACAATTGTAAGAATGCATCGGAAGAATACCTGTAGACATTCTCAGATAAAGGGATATCATGTTTTAAATGGTAGTCTAAACCTGGAGTAGTATCAACTAATAAATTAAGTAGTTTTATCATAAAAGTCTTTTTTAAAATACCTTCCTTCTATGTTATCATTAATATAGTTGGATTGTGGTTCAATTACTTCTTTAATAAATAGAAATTTATTTTCGTAGTAAGTATGCAATTTTTTACTTGTAGTAAACATAAGAATTTCTCTTGAGAATTCCGACTGTTTACCTTCTTTCATTAATGCTTTTATTTCTGAGTGGGAGCCATAATATGTTTTCCAGTCAGATTCTTTTTTGACTATTTTGTATGTCTTAGCTCTTCTGTCTTTTAGTTCAGCTAACTCTTTTTTACCTAAAGGTTTTTTTGTAACAGAAATTAATTGCTTTTTTCCTAAATACTTTCTACCTGTTGGTATATGTGTTACTTCGTAGATAAACCCGAAGATGTCTTCGGGCATATCTGAAAGTTGATTTATTTGTTTATTTTGATATAACCACATTTTTTATTTTTTTATTAGAATAATGCATTCCAAGTTGTTCCATCATAGTAGTACAATTTGCTTGCTAATGCAGATCCCTGTGCTACTATCATTCCTTCTGATGCTGGTGAAGGGAATGATGATTGTCTTGCTAATTGTAGTACACTGCTTATTGACACTGACCCTGTTACCTGTACTTGTGAACCTGATGCAAATATTAAGTTACTTCTGCTTGCTCCTGTTCCATTTCCAACTATAAAAGCTGATTGTGCTGATGAGGATATATTATACTGTCCAACTACTGATTGGTAACTACCAGATGCTACTGTTTGGTTTCCTGCTGCATGTGAGTAGCTTCCTAATGCTGTTGTATAATATCCTTCGGCATGTGAGTATGAACCTGTTGCTATTGTAAAGAATCCCTCTGCATGTGATCCTACTCCACCTGCTACTGTACTATTTCCTTCTGCATGTGAGTAGTTCCCATTTGCATATGTACTATTTCCTTCAGCATGTGCAAACGATCCTGATGCAGTTGTTCCACTTCCTTCAGCGTGTGATTGATCTCCTTGTGCGTATGTAAGTGATCCTTCTGCATGTGAATTTGCACCATTGGCCTGTGTTCCTATTCCTTCTGCATGTGAATAGCTACCAACGGCATATGTTTGAAATCCCTCTGCGTGAGAGCCATACCCTATTGCTACTGCTTGGTCTCCTTCAGCATGTGAGGATTGTCCTGATGCAACTGCTGAGTTTCCTTCAGCATGTGAGTTTGGTCCTGATGCTAGTGTGCTAGCTCCTTCAGCATGTGCTCCTGATCCTGATGCAGTTGTATAGTACCCTTCAGCATGTGAGTAGGAACCTGTTGCTATTGTGAAACTTCCCTCTGCGTGAGAATACTGTCCATTTGCTTTTGTATTTCCTCCTTCTGCGTGAGCATGTTGTGCTGTCGCTTGAGTACTATATCCTTCTGCATGAGCGTATGTATATGCTATTGAAACATATCCTTCAGCATGTGCAAACGATCCTGATGCTATTGTATTATTTCCTTCTGCGTGGGAGTAGTCTCCTTTTGCGATGCTAAACTCACCTTCTGCATGCGAGTAGTTTCCTGATGCTGTATTATATAATCCTTCTGCATGAGATCCGTTACCTGATGCTATGTTGTTGCTTCCTATTACTACCGATCCTGTTATTATTACGTTTCCGTTTCTAATTCCAAGCCATTGAGATGCTGTTAGTGCATATGAAGCTGTTGTAGCATTTGTTGCTGTAGCAATTGTGTATGAAGCTGTTGTAGCATATGAAGCTGTTGTAACATATGATGCTGTACCAAATAGTGATCCTGTAAATCCTTGTGTTGCACTAATACTTCCTGTTACTTGTAATAAGTTACCTGATGCAAATAATAAGTTTGATCTACCTGCTCCAGCTCCTGTTCCGTTACCTATTATAAATGCTGATTGAGCTGATGATGATATGTTATATTGTCCTATTACTGACTGATAACTACCAGATGCTACTGTGTTCCAACCTGCTGCGTGTGAAGCAAGTCCTACTGCTCTTGAGCCTGATCCTTCTGCATGTGAATAATCTCCTGATGCTGTTGTATTGTATCCTTCTGCATGTGATCCTGTTCCAAATGCCAATGTATTCTGTCCTTCAGCATGTGATGCATATCCAAAAGAAAGTGATCCTGATCCTTCAGCATGTGAGTAAGCTCCGGATGCTATGGTATATCCTCCTTCTGCATGTGACCATTGTCCTTTTGAGTTTGTATAAGTTCCTTGAGCATGTGAATGATCACCTGATGCTGAGGTGTATAGGCCTTCTGCGTGTGAGTTTTCTCCTAAAGCTACTGTCCATTCACCTTCTGCATGGGCAAAATATCCTATTGCTTGAGTATATTCACCCTCTGCATGTGAACCTTCTCCTATCGCCATTGTACCTTCTCCTTCGGCATGAGTGAAGTATCCTATTGCTTGAGTAGATCCTCCTTCAGCGTGCGAATAAGATCCAGATGCTGTTGTGCTCTGTCCTTCAGCATGTGATCCTGTTCCAGATGCTGTTCCATTTCCTTCTGCATGGGAATATAGTCCTGTTGCTTGAGCAGAGTTTCCTTCAGCATGTGAATAAGGTCCTGATGCTATTGAATAGTATCCTTCTGCATGTGAGTATTGGCTTGTTGCTTGTGTGTTTATTCCTTCGGCATGTGATCCTGTTCCTGAAGAAAGTGATCCTGATCCTTCAGCATGTGAATAAGGTCCTGTTGGTAGTACTCCTATTCCATTTGCAAAAGATCCTGATACGTCTACTCGTCCTAATCTACTGATTCTATCAATACTTGCTGTCCAAAGTGTATCTCCTCCACCTATGGTGAACGATGCACTTGTTCTTGGTATTCCTAATGCAGTACTTCCAGTTCTAAAAAAGGTTACTACTGATCCAGTATAGGATGCTGAGTAGAACATTGAAGTAAAGTTTGTATCTACCTGTGCATGAGATAGTGCTGATCCTGAGTCTAGTCTTAATGTAATTGCCATTATATGTCTATTTTAACTATTATTGTCATTTCTGTATTTGCTGGTTTAGGAACTGGTTGTGACATCTTTCCTACTGCTATTAATTGATTTGCATCATTGTATAATCCAACTGTTGTAATGTACGGCTGGAAAGTGCTTCCTGTTACGTTATTGTTTAAATCCCCTTTTACTATGCTACCTGAAGTGCTGTATATATTTGCAGTATTGTCGTGAACTACACCTAGTGAACTGCTTAATGCAGTCGGATTATATGTAAAATTATATTCCGATTCTCTTATCCTGCAGTGGTAGTTATGGGTAAATATTGGCTGGCTTGATTGCCACTTAAGTGCTATGTTTTTACGACTATCTGTAGTTGGAGCTGGCTTTGCGCCTAATGGGTCAGCTTGTATTACCGGAGCTGCCCACATGTTTCGTATTAATGTTAAATAGTCACTATCTGTCAGTATCAGCATACCATGTGGATATACTATATCTCCTACATACTTTCTTGGATTACTTCCACTTGTATATAATCCTCCTTCACCATCATCATACAGTGTTGTTGTGTTTATATTTGTATATGTTACTGGATCGTTAGTGTAGTTATCGTTAGCCCAGTATGAATTGCTTACGTATCTATTAACGTCTACGTTATAAATAGATAAATCCAACTCAGCACCAGGTCTTATGTGAATACCTGTTTTTGCTCTTGGGATTGATATTATAAATGAATTTGGATTAAAATTTCTAAGTTGTGGTAAGTATAGAGTTGTATCTGTGTAGTTATCAAAAGAATGTGAAACTATACTTCCTGATATTTTTGGTGGGTAGTATAACTGTGCAAGACTGCTTGAATATACTCCAGTAGCTTGAGGAATTATTTCAATTCCATAGTCACTAAATTGACTACCTGATACCGCCCAGTGTTTGTAGGCAGTATAGGTAGTAATAAAGGCATCTTGTTTGTTTAGTTTTTTGTAAGTGCTCATTCATTAATAATCAAGCTTGATTCTTACTAACGCTTCTTTTGTAAAATCTTTTAATAAAGGTTTAGATAATTTAGCTACTCCTAGAAGATCGTTATTGTCGTTATATAAACCTACTGTTGTCATATATGCTTGAGGAGTATTAATAAGTACATCATATCTTAATTCTCCTGATCCTGATATAATTGATGGATTTGTTGAGTAGTTAAATTCACTGTTTCGTACTCTTACAAATATATAATTTGATGTAATTGTTTCTTCTGATTGAAGTTTAAAACTACCTCCTGCAACTAGTGCGTTGTAAAGAGTTCCTAGGTTAACTGTTGGTGCAATATTTGATCCTTCGTTTATAGATAATGCTATTCCTCCTTGTGCTGCAGATCCACTCAATGCTGCTACATTTAATATAATTGTACCTACGTCTGGTAAGAATTTGCCATAAGATCCTGATCCTGGTGAGAATCCTGTTGTTGTTACTCCTGTGTATGGTATTCCATCTGAACCTGATACTATGTCGAAAACTCTACCTGCATCTACATATGATACTGCTGTTATTGCTTGTGAGTTGTCTGTTAGTTTTATAATACCACCTGAACCTGAAAGTTGTAAGTTGAAACTTCCTGGTAGTAGTTTTTCTTTATATCTAGCTCTGTTAAGAGATATCACATAAACTGAGTTTGGTGTTGTATTTCCAAAAGTAAAGTTTGTGTTTTCATCTCCATTTACTAAAGTTCTATACTGACCATATACTATTGATGATGGACTTGCAAAGCTAACCGCTGTATTAATAGGTGTTGAACCACTTCCGTGTAAGTTACCATATCCTATTGAGAATTGAACGGTTGCACCTGTTGTTCCTGGTGCTGATTGGTAAATATCGTAGTAGTAGTTACCTGACCCTACTCCTATTTGGTTTGATGAAGTATAAAAACTTGTAAGAGTTGTTGCCTGTCCTGTCCAAGCTGGTGCTACTACTGATTCTGCACTTATTGCAACATCTTCCTGATCTAATCTTTTAAATGACATATCTTATTATTGTGTTACTTGAATAATTGTTACTGGAATTGTTAGTCGTGCTCCTGAATCTCTACCTATTACTGTAATTGTAGTTTGTAGTGTTGTGTTACCTCCAAATAAAGTATTAACTGTTGTAGCAGTTAAGTTAATTGAAGTTCCAATTACTGTCTTAGAAACATTTGTTCCTAAAGTTGTAGTTGAATTTAAAGCTGCAGCTTCAGGTGTATTAATACCTACTCCATTGTATGTGTTTAAAACTCTAGCATCAGCAATTGTTGCTACATATCCTCCAGCTTCAAAAGTATGAGAAGATCCTAAGTAATTTAATGTTTGTGGAGTGATTGCCAAAGAAGCTCCTTGCTTCAATCTGATAGCTGCAAATCCTAAATCAAGAACTGGTAGCTTAGCTGTTCCTCTTGGAAGAGTTGTAAGTTTATATTTCATGATTTGATTCTCATCAGGAAATGCTTCCAATAGAGGCATTGCTTCGATAGCTTCACCATAGTATGCTGATCCACCTGGATGGTCAGGATTGTACAATGTATAATCTATTTCGTCATCTGCTAAAGCAAATTGTGTAATTTTGAAAGAACCATCCCCTTTTGCTAGAAGCTCTCTTCCTTTTTTTGTAAGAATAGCATCAACTGTTACTACTTGATTACTTAAATATCCCATTTGTGTATGTTTTTATTAATAAATATATGTTTTTTATTTTTAGTTACAAACTATGGATTAGTATGCTAATACATTACTAGCAGTTACTATGTATCCCAATGCATCTAGTTTTACAGATACTCCTGTTTGTTTTACAACAACCTGACCTTTAGGTACTCCTAATAATTTATCTCCAGTCATATTATATATTTGTACTTGTTGTATGTATTGTATAGGTTGACTTGATGGGTACCCAGCCGGAGTACCTGTATAGCCTCTAAGTACTGTTAGTGTATATATTGGTGGAGTTGTTGCTGTATTGATCCCTGCTTCTACTACTTTTACTACTTCTGAACCTATTTGGTAAAAGTCTCCTGCTTGTGGCATTCTTACTAGACCTGATCCTGGTGGAGCTTGTATTTGTATTATAATGTCAGTGTCTGTAACTGTATCGTACACCAAGTATCCTAAATCTATTGTATTAAATCCTGGTGTTTCTCCTGCTCCTGCTGAGAAGTAATTTTTATACAGTATTTGATTGCTCTGTTGTGCATAGTTTATTTGTGAAATAGATGCACTTGCTGGAAATTCTGCTCCTTGGAAAACTACTCCTGTTACTGCAGGACTAGTTTTATAGTCTTTTTCGTTTGTTTTAGTTCCTTCATACCTACCTCTTATCCACCCTGTAGATGTGTAGTTACTGTCTTGGACATGTGCTAATGATGCTGATCCTGACAAGAGTTGTTCTATGTTTAAGGGTCCTGTGTATGTTGGGTTTGCTAAAGTGCCTATTTTATATCTATCACTTTGCATAATATATGTAGAATTTCTTAGTTCTTCTATGGAACCATGTAATACATTGTATGGACTATCAAAAAATTCTGCATCATCTATTGCTGGTAATAGTTGTATGTTACATGTTTCACTAACTGGTGTTATTTGTGAAACTGTTACTGGTGTTGTGTCTAGTAAGTAACAAGTTGTGAAAGTTCCGTTAACAGTACCTGTTACAACTTGTCTAGCTGTTACTGTTAGTGTTACAATTCCTCCTTGAGGTAGTGGTAGTGTAATATGCTGTACTAGTGTTAGGTAATTTGTAATGTTGTTATGATTACCATCTATTACTGGTATTGATATTGCTTTTATTATATATGGTGGTGCGTCATCATTATACCAAACATTTACCTGGTTAGGATGTAGTTGTACATGCGCTAAAAATTCTTGTCTTGTCATTGTATTACTCTATATTATTAAAAGCCTGGTATGTTGCTTCCCCATCCTTGTCCTACTACGTACATAATCTGTTGCTTTTCTGTCATTGGATAGGTTGGTTGCCAGAAATATCTTATTGGTACTTTTATCCATGGTCCAAATGTAGTTATGCTTCCATCAGGGTTAGTCTGAGGTGCCGGTATACTAGCTGGATCAAATTCACCTGCTGTTGGTGGTGTGTATATTGTATTTTGGATACCTGATGGAGTACCTAGTGAGTAGTCCCAATTTGTAAGTAACCAAATATCTATGTATTTAGCATCATCTGCACCCATTCCTGATATACCGTTTAATACTACGTTATATGGTGCTCCTTCTAGTGGAAGTTGTGTATAGCCATTATACTCTTCTTGGTTTAGAATTCCAGAATCTCCGTATACTGTAACTTGTGCATATGAAGTAGGATGTTGATCTTGATAAGCTCTCAATATGTATGCTCGATCTAATAAATGTTTTGATCTCCATAATGGTACTAGAGCACCACTACTATCTTCTTGATATGTCTTAGAAACCTGGGTTTGATAGGTCAGTGCATAAGGCTGTACATGGGTTCCTGATCCTGTTTGAAATGGTCTATATGGTCCATATCTTGCAGTTGTTGGATATGATTTTTCTCCATTTCTTAAATATTGAAATAATCCTTCTCCACCTTCTTCTATTGCATCATTGTAACTATATGCACTTTTATCTTTAAATGGTATAGGATCTAATGTGATACTTCCTTCTAAGCCGCTAGCTAGTAAATTATCTGCTGTAAGATGTACTGCTATATTCCAATTTCCTCTCCAACCACCAACTGGGCTACCTGGTTGTGCTGTTGTAGTATCGTATGTTCTATAGTTTGCATTAGTACATGTTAGTGTGTATGCAGTGTATCTTGTAGATGGTCCTAATCCTAAATTATACTGTGCAGGGTAGTTGTAAGGAGTAAAATATCCTGGTATCCCTCTATTTGCTGTTGTTGAATTACTGTGTATATTTCCTGCTATTGTAAGTCCTACATATTGCAAATTTTCATTAAATTGATGTGATTCTACACCTTGTGCAGTTGTTACTGGAGTTGCTTCTGCAAATGCAAATTGCAATCCGTGATGTCCATGGTAGCTATTTGTATATGAACCGGTATTCACTGTTCCTAATGCTGTTGTTGATACAAATACTTGTATGCTAGATTTACATAGATTACCTAGTCCTGTATCTGCTACTTGAATTGTTACTACTGTTCCTTGGTCTTGTGTAAAGTGGTATGCAGTTGGATTTGTAATTGTTACTGTATGATCTGTTCCATCATTCCAAGATGCTGTATATTGTAGGTTGGCTATAGCTGCAGGTCCTGTATTAAACCAAGTTGTAATATCGTACTCTGTTGTTGGATCTCCTTGTAAATACTGTGTTACACTATTGCTGTTATAGCTTTGTTGTATGTTACAAATTCCATAAACTAAATTTGTTGATGCTTGACATGTTACTAGTTTTGTTGGATCTGTTACTGATAGGGAGAAGTGCTGATATTGGCTATACCCATCATTTCCGAAATTACGTGGAAAAGTAATTGGTGTATATGGTGGTGTAAATGCTATTGCTGATTCACTTACATTGCAGTTAACTGCAAAGCTAAAAAAATCACTTAGGTTAAAGGTATCTGTTGATGATGTAATGTAGGTAATGTTATTTGTTGGTTGTAGTAGACAAATTTCATTAGATGAACTTACAAAGTAAACACTATAAAAATGTGCTCCTTCTATGTTTATTAAGTATGGATTATTTACTGTTAAATTGCCATTTGTAACTAGTATTTCACTTCCTGATAGTTCTCCGTTATACTTTGGTTGTTCTTGTAAATGTTGATAACCTTGAATAGCCTGTCCATTTGGTGTTTGTACTGTATCTGGGTATGCTGTACTCCATTCTGCAAAACCTACGTTGTAGACATTTCCATGTCCTCCTGCAATAAATGCGGTATCAATTGAACCTGTATATTCAGGTCTTGAACCTGATGTTATTACTGATTTAGCTTTTGATCTGTTAAGTAAATTTGGTTTAATTATAATTCCTGTATCTGCTACTGCTCTTGCTGGAATAAAATCTTTAACCATTTTAAAGATTGTATTATCATAAAACTTAATAAGTCGTACATAATCTCTTAAATCATACGATCCTGAAGTTCCTAGTGATCCTGATAATAGTGTATTGGCTACTCCACTTAGTCCTGAGTATGTGTTTTCATATTGACTTTGCGGATCTCCTATGTAATCATCAATATCAAATGATCCAGTTATATTTGCTCGAATGTATGTATCAATATTATCTACATGAGAAAATCCAACCTCTAGTACATGTAGATCGTCGGTATACTTATCATTTCTTTTTATTATAGATGTATTGATTGATAAAGTACTTCCTGAAGTTATACTTCCAGTATTGTCAAGTCTTATTTTATCAAGAGAACTTGTATACGGTTGGTAGTCTCCAAAGAACGGTCTTTCTGTATTATTTCTACCTCCGTAGTACTTTATATCTAAAAGATCTCCTTGTATTCCAAAACAATTTATAAGTGCTCTTAAACCTCTTTCTGTTCCTTTTGATTTTAAAAGTAGAGGTAAGTTGTGGTAGATTCTTTTTTGAACTTCTTTGTTGTAATTATCATAAGAAGTTGGTTGAATAGGTGTATTTGATCCTGTTAAAGAACCTGTTATGTAGTGGTTTATTTTTTCACTTCCTGATTGATATGCTTGTCCTATAAATGTTGTAAATAAATCTTCTATAGATTTATTTGATGTATATAGTTTAACTCCAAAGTTCCTTAAAGCTTCACCTACTAAATCTTTTGAAATACCATAGTTAATTCTATTATCAGCATCATACTTATCTGTTACTGCTTTTGAATACAGCCATAAGTTATCAAAATGCTGGCCTACCATGTAGATGAAAGTCAAATAGTTGTCGTTATTTGTATCATCTCTTATGAAACTCGGAATACTATATACTAGTGAATTGTAATTTGTTAAATCGTAGCTTGTTGCTGTTGATAGTTGATTTGCGTACCAAGTTATACTCTCTACGTTGTTACTACTTTTATTTATGTAAGGACTAGCTGTATTGCTTTTAGGCCATGAATTACTTCCTGATTCGTAGTATAAGAATCTTTCATAGTGATCAAAATTACTAACTACTCCTGTTAATAGGTTTTTATAATAGTCACTACTTCCTGATACTCCTACTGATCCTGATATTGTATTTATTGATATTGCTGATAGGCTTGCTGAGTAGTTATTTATTAAATCTAATTTATATTTAAAATTCATCAATCTCTCTTGTGCTGAAGAGAAGTGAATAAAGTTGTTATAGTCAGAATAATCCACACTAATCTCAGCTCCCATTTCATTTATGGCTGAAAATATTTGACTATTTGAGTTGTTTATTGGATAACTAAATAGGTCATTATAGTCTAAATATCCTGTAGGAACTACTGCGTTATCAGCTATTTCTAAATTAAAATTAGGAGATCTTAAAGTTGGTGGTTCTACTTTAGGAGCTATATACTGAGAATCTACTTCATATGCTACTGAATCACATACAACCTCTGCTATACTAGTTACACTTTTTACTCCATACATTGTTGGAAGTGGTTCGTATAATTTAACCACAACCACTTTTCCTGCAGGAGTATCTAGCGTATCGATATTTGTTGCAATTAGCAAATCATTTTGACCAAAATTAAGTCTAAATCCTGTAAAGTATGATTGAGTTGTTAACTTGTCTTTAATTGCAGAAGTAATTATAACTAACTTCTCTGGCTGTATTTTTAAAGTATTTAAACTTATTTCTGTTCTATCTGCCGATATGCTGTCAATATAAAAATCTACCCTAGAAGCATCTTCTGAGTATAAGTCATTTAGAAAGTGGTATAGTAGTTTAACTCCTGTATTTGTATATCCGTAACTTTTTACGTCCTCAACAGGATCAATAGTTAGTACAGATGCTCCAGGCTGTCCTGCAGATTGAGCATTTAAAGATTGCTTTAATCCACTATAATTATAATTACTCTCTACTAATTCATCTGATAGTGATAGTATATGTAGTTCGCAGTAGTTCTTATCGGTATCAAATGTACTGTTTATTGTAAACGAACCTACCAACGCTGTATCTTCGTCTGAATATTTTTCAAAGCCTGAAATGCTGTTGGGTGTGTCTTGGTTAACTTTATAAATAATATCTGCCATTTACTATATGTTTGTCTGTAGAGTAAGTATTTGTTCGTTTAGTGCTAAATTTTGTTGCCTTAGTTGTGCAATCTCATCCAATAGTGGTTGTATATCTTCGGTTACTTTGTCAAAGGTTAATAACTCAGAACTCTTCTTTACTAGGTATTCGTGAGAATCTGTAGGACCATTTACGTTTATTACGTAATATAGTTTTTCATACAACCTAAACAATTCGTCAGGTGTATCCGTATCCTCAGCTGGTACTGGTTGTTTGAATGTTTTGAAAGTGTTATCAACTACTTTATTAAATTCTGTAGCATTAAAAACTGTCTTTTGTATTTGAATGTCATTAGCCATTTTGTACTACTTTGAATATATTTTGACCATCTACTACTGTAGTACTTCCATCTAAAGTTGTCTTTACTAATATACGATAATATCTCTCAGGTTGCAAGCCATCCATATATACATCAAAAAACGATCCGTTTGAGTCACAGCTTACTTTTGTAAAATCGGTATCAAAAGGTACTATCATTTCTTCTGTGTTCTCGTCTCGTAATCCCCAGTACGAAGCTGATGGAAGAGCGTAATTTATTAAGTATGCTGAAGATGTTGTAAATGATCTTTGAGGATATTTTGGTCTTGCTGAAAGTCTGAATCTTTGTTTTCCGTTATCTACGTAGGTACCTCTATTGTTAGTCAAATTTATTATACATAGATTGTTTGCTAGTACTGATAGTGATCCTGTAGTATATACAGTGTCATCCCACTTGAATTCTAAGAATGGTGGATAAATGGTATTTGTATCTGCACCATAGTATTTTAGTTTGATAGAGGAAGTTGTATTATATTCAAGATTGTCAGGTAGTTTCAGTATAAACCCGTTATTGACTAATGTATTTGCATTTATTAATTGAATTGCTTTTGTTACATTTATATCAACATCATTAGTTGTATTTAATCCATGTGATTGAGTAAATTCTAAATTAACTCCTGCTGAAGCTGTATACCAGTTTCCTCCTGCACCCACTGTTCCTGATTTAAACGAACCTGTTACTCCTGCTGCAAAAGACGATGTTAACCATGCTGATGATAATCCTGCTTGTCTGTATTTCCAAGAAACTCCTGAAGTATCTACTGGTGTGTCTCCATACTTACCTATACCATTGTCCCATGCTCCTGAAATTGGATATCCGTATAGATTGTAGTCTACGGGAATTTGATAAGCATCCGCTAAATACAAATGTAAGCTAGCACTATATCCTGCTCCTGCTATTTTAGTTGCAATTACATCTTGAATCTCTGAAGTGCGATACTGTACTAAAAGTCGGTTTGTCTGTCCTGTACCTGATATATCTGAATATCCTCCTATTTCAATGATCTCATCTTTCCCAGCATTACCTGTTGGAATTTCTATGATATGAAGGTGTCTTTTTCGGGAAATAGTCTGTATACTGCCATGTTATATTATTGTTATTCTTCCTTTAATATCTAGGTTAGGATATTTTACCTCAAAGATCATAGGATCATATGATGGATACACTATATTGTTCTTAGTTGCTCCTTTCATATCATAGGCATACTGTGAGTAATTACCTCCTACTATATTTACTAATTCAACTTTTTGTACTGTTTGAACTCCTTTCACTTGGTCAAGTAGTGTATACAAACTTGATATGTTAATTGGTTGGTTTATGTTCCATTTTGCTATACTAAAATAATCTTTCAATAAACCTGTACATATTAGCAATACATCCCTTCCTACAAAGTTAGGTTTTGTTATTATGTCAAAAGTAACACCAATATTAACAACAAAAGCATCTTTTATGTTGATTGCGTCAGTCATAATCATGTACTCTGAAAGATAGTTTTTTAAGTTCTTTTTAAGTGTTGGTGTTGCTTGTGTTAGATTTTTGTAGTTATCGTATGCTAAGGTATATAGTGATAGTGATAGTGGATTACTATCAATTATGCTATCTGTGGTTAAATTTGGGTTTGTTAGTTGATCTTGTGTTATGTATACTTTTGCAATTGAGCCATACTTAGAAGCCATTGATAATGCTCTTACTGTATAATCCTGTAAGGTTACTGCTCTCCCTTGTTCATTAAAAGCTCTTAAAGAGTTCTCTCTTAATTCATCTACTGTATCTCCATCTCTTCCTCCTGTCGCTGCTTCAGTATTATTGAAAGTAACTGTTCCCTTTTGTGTGGTTCCACCAAGTTTATCTACAACTGTTCCTCCATACCCTATTAATGTATTTATTGTATTTGCAGGAACATTTGCTGTTACTCCCCCTCCTACTACGTATTGGATTGTTAACGTAGTGTTGGCTGGTGCTAATCCGTATGACTTTGTTGATAAAAAGTTCGATGGATCAAATGCGTAGTCAACTCTTGTAACTCCTTGTACTGATCCAAATCCTACATTTGTTGGATCTGGCGTGATTACTGAATCATCTTGGCCTGTTATACCTGCTCCAAATTGAATTTGTAGTTGTCCTGTTGAATTAAATCTTGTTACAAATCTTCTAGGAACTCTTTGCAATGTTAAACTATATGGTACAATCTGCTTATCAGTATCATTATTTGTATTATCTACAAAAACTGTATCCTGACCTAAGAAGGGAACTTCGTACCATATTGTATTTCCGTTATTTTCTGTTATATTTAATACTCCTACTATGTTTGTATCACTAATAGTTATTGTTTTAAACTTTTCAACAGAATTTACTGTTTGGGTTATTGTTTTTATCTCTCCCGATGTAGCAGTTGCAGTTTTAATTAATCTAAAAGTTGTAGGTTGACCACTACTATCTACTGTATCAACTACTACTTGTGTTAGATCGTATGAGCTTGAAAAACCAAAATCTATAGGTTTTTCTATATAAAAATTTCCTTGTCCTGAGTTAGTTGCTTTAATCCTAGTGTATGCAGGTAGTTTAAGTGCTTGATCCCAGTTAGGTGCTCCTTGTACTGATCCTACTAGTTGTGATACTTGTACCTCTACTTCAGATGGAGAAGTTACCTTTGGACGATAACCCATCATGTATGCTAAGTTGTATAAATTAGCAGGATTTTTTGCATGTTGAATATAAGTCTCTTGTAATTGAGTGTCTTGGTAAAATGCTAGAATGTCTCCTACATAGGCAGCCATTTCGATAAACATCATACCAGGTGATGTTGGTGTAACGTCGTTGTAAGAATCTGGAATGTAGTTCTTATCCTACTCCATTAACTGAGTTCTGTAATCTCCGAAATCCCTGCTTACGTATTTTATATCTCTATTTTGAGCCATTATTGTTCAAAATTAATTACTACTTGATCTTGTATGTTTGTTTGTGATACATCATATGTTATTGCAACTGCTACTGTATTTGTGTCTTCAGTGGCTTTTATTACTAAGTCTCGTATATTTACATCAGGAAACCACTGTGCCATATCTTGTCTTATTATGTAGGCTATTTGGTCTTTTGTGTCTGTTGTTATTTGTTCAAAAAGCATCAATCTTAACCCTGCTCCAAAACCTGGATTGAGAAATCTTTCACCTTTTTCTGTTAGAAAATAGTTGATTATATTAGACTTTAGTGCATCTTTTGTTGTATAAGTAGATTCAAAGACTGCTCTAGATGTAAACGGTAGTTTTACTCCTACTGCTTTTCTAGGTTGTAGATCTAGTGGATGTATTTTTTGTACATTAAATGCCATTATGCTCCAAATCTTTGTTTATCTTTCTCATTAGATGCTTTATAAATTGCACCTGCTTTTTTTATAAAATCAAATTGTGAAATATCTAGCCCTGGTTCAGGACTTGGTCTAAATTGATCTTCTGCTAATAGTGCTTCTAATCCTGTTGATTGCATTCCTAGACCTGTTGCTTGTACCATGTCCGAAGTTGCACTTACTAAACTTCTATATTCTCCCTGAGTCATTGAGTACTTTGTTTCATTCATCAAGTCTGCAATTGGATCTCCTGTTGGTATAGGTTTAGCTATTACTGGTTTGTATTCTTCGTACTTTGTCACAGCGGGTTTTGATTCTCTATATTCAGATACAACCTCTGTTGGTACTTTTGCAGAGTTTGCTCCTTCAGATAGAATTGTTTCTAATTCTTCACGAACTGCTTCTTTTACTGCTTCTTTAATTAATTTTTTTAATAAATCTAACTTCATATTAATAAATAGTTATGTTATGCTAATTGATTATCTATTCTAAATTTAATTTCATCTAACAATACCTTTGTATCTGAACTGAATGAAGATGGTCCTTGCAAAATTACTGCTCCTATTCTATCTTTTGCAATTGCATACCTCTTTGGTGCAATACTGGGTGAGTTTTTATCTTCTATTACTGCCAGCTTATATCCTTTGTAGTAGTAGTCTGGATCTTTTGGTGTTCCCTCTGAACCTGTATTTGCTTTTGGTTGTGCTTGGTTAACTATACCTGGTAAATTTGGAGAGCTTTTACTGCACTCTTCTATAGCTGCATCTAAAGCTTCTAGTCGAGCTTTTAAGTTTGTTAAAGTATCTGATGCTGTGCTTGTTATTGTTACTACTGCATTTTTCTCACTTTCTAAGTGATCTACTAATTTATTTAACTGTATTAATGCATCACTATATCTAGTTAGTATGTTAATTGGTATACCTACTCCTCCTATCTGTCCTGGTATTATTGCTGTTGGTATTGTAATGTTTTTTATTACAGTAATTGCTGTTCGTAATGTTGTTATAGGTGCATTAAATTTATTAGCTATACCTCCAACTGTTGTAATTCTACTTTCAAAAGAATTTATAATACTAAGTAAATTACTTCTTTCTTTTATTATTTGTGGAAGTTCTCTTCCTGTAGGACATTCATTTACAAATTTTTGTAACATTTGTAAAACTCTAGACTGAACTTGAGCAGTCACTTTTCCTTGAATAGATCCTACTTGTCTAGCAACAATACCTGATATTTGTGATGATAAAGCCATTATTCAGTAAATACTTTTTTAGATTGAAATGTTTTGTACTGTGTTCTTAGCGATTGTATTGTTGATTTTAAACTTGGTCCTGCTGCATTTAATTGGGTAACCGGACCTGCATCTACTGCTGTTGCTGTAGACATTGCAGTTGCTACAGTGTCTAGTGTATCTAGAAGTGCTCCTAACCAGTTCTCTAATTGCCTACCTAATACTACTGGTTGGTTACCACTTTGAGGTGATGTTCTAGCTTTTTTACCTATGTATATTTTATCTGCATCGATACATGCGTATTCCTTTCCATCAAAATTTAAAGTGTTTGCATTTAATCCTATAGAAGTTTTAGCTGAAATTAGTGCACTTTCTTCTTTTGCATTAAAGTACAATCTTCCTCCATTTATTAATACTTGGTTTCCTTTATACTGATCTGACCCTGGTGGAACTTCGTTGTATGTATCTCTTTTATCGTTTGCTGCTTTTAGAGTTGTAGTGTGGTTTGATAGAAAATGTATTGAGTTGTGATCCTCATTAATATCCTCTTCAATAGGAAGATCTCCTACATCTGTTTTTATTTGTCCATTGCTTATCAGTACTATTGGCATTCCATCGTTACTGTCGTCAATATTCTTTGATTGAGTTCCTTTATATCCTCCTAATCTAATAGATTGACCTAGTCTTCCTTCTATCAGGGTATCTCCAGGGTTTGCTTGTAAAGGACTTACTGTTGCCTTCTCAGCTTGTCCACCTAGTAACCTATCACTCCAGTTCTCTTGCTTTAAATCTGGTACAGCATTGTGGTGTGGGTGATTCCACACATTTATGATCTTTCCCCAATATACTGTATCTGTTCCTGTTGCATTTTTGGATACCCCTCTGTATATTTCAACCATCTCCCCTTCCATAGGAATAACTCTCATTGAGGCATCTCCTTGTCTTGCAAAAGATAATTTACCTAGTACTCCTGCTGTCTGGGTTTCGCTTCCTGCTACTTTAGCTAATCTATAAAACACTCCATTTAGCATGGATGGATCTGTACAATCAGGATCTGATAATGATAGTATTGTCTTAACTACTCTACCCTGTTGTAATTTTCCACCACCTCCTGCTCCTCCTTTCGATCTTCCTGATCCTGCCTGGGCTGTGAAATGCGATTGGTATGCCATTACTCTTTATCTTCTTTATCTAAGTTCTTACCTACTTCTTGACTTTGTTCCATTAATCTTGCAAGCTCTTCTGGATCGAAGAAATCTGCAGCATCTTTACTACCTCCTGATTCTAGTCGTTGAACAAGTGCTACCATTTTAATAAGATGCTCATCATTCTTAACTCCTACCTCTAAGTACTCTTTAATCATTGGTACTACCAAAGTTGCATCCCCTATATTCTCTACAAGAGGTTTTAGCTCTCCAATAAGTGAATTTACTTGCTTTGATTTACTCTTAGAGTTATCGTAAATCTCTTTCAATACATCTGAAACTGTCTTGTTTCCAAAAATTACTGTTTCTAATCCCATAGTGTATTTATTGTATAAATATCTTTAAAATATATTATTGAATAGAAAACCCTGCATCTTGGTAGGATTTGTATACCTTATAGAACTCTTCTTTAAGTTTTGAAATAACTTTGGTAAGTGTAGGAGTTTCGCAGTCAGTCATTTCTCTAATATAAATGTATAGAGCTTTTTTTCTGAATATTTCTAAATCGTGTCTGGTGTTAAATAGGGTAAGGATTGCATCAGCAACTTTTTGATCTTGTTCTTTAGGGAATAGTATCTCTATATCCTTGTAACTGTTTTCTACAAAAAAGTTTACTATTGATGCTAGGGCTACTTTTCTTTCGGAATTAGGGATCCCTTCTACTTCGTAGGAATCTTCCATTTCTTCAAAAGATCCTATTTGTTTTAATTTCTTGTAGTTTTTGTTGTTGTAATTGATAAGCCATCTCTTAACAATTGTTTGAAAGTATGAAAATGCTTTAGCTCCGTTAGTTGCATCAAATCTGTGGATCTTCTCCTCTACCAGCATACTTACTACATCTAGTTTTAAATCCTCTATGCTATCAACATCGAGGTAGTAGAACTTAAAAGTATGTATAATATTTTCTGCTAATTTATAAAACGGATAGTAAATTTCTCTAGTAAATATCTTATCCCTTAAAATAGGGTCAGAGGATGCGTTATATCTTACGATTGCATCCTCCGTTCCTTGAGTGAAATAGTAATTATCTTTATTCTGTGGTTTTGCCATAATCTTCAGGGAGGCGGTAATCATTTATGGTTTCTTGAATTTCTTTCATGAAATCAAAGAAGACTCCCACTTCGTCATCTGACCTAAATGTACCTTTCTCATCTAATTGTTCAACATAAATTTTTGATTCATTAATAAGATACGCAACATTTCTTAAATAACCTACTTGGAATTCTATGATAGATTCTTGCTTAATTACTTTACGGTTTAGATTGAATACTACGTATCCTAATCCTAAAATCAATAAACTTAAAATTATTACTAAAATTATCATATTAAATATTTTTTACTAAACTCATTAATCCTTCTGAGGCATTTACTGTTTTGCCTGTGGAAGATTTTGTTTTTTCAACTTTAGGTTCTTGAACCTCTCCTGTAGCTTTCCATGCATCATATTCTATTTTGGATGCTAGGAAATCTGCTTGGTGTAAAATATAAACTAAATTAGTTCTTAGTTTAGAATCTGGATTGAACGAAATATAATAAGGTTTATTTACGTCATCATATAATCCATCGTGTAATTTAATTGCTAGAAACTCTTTCTCTGAAACAGGTATTTGATTTTGCTGAAGAGTAAATAGGGAACGATCTTGGATTAACATATAAGGTAAGTCCTTATTGTGAGTGTAAATTTCTCCTAATTTATCCTGTCTCCACTTATCAGTCTGAGGAAGATAATATGCTTGGTCTGATGTTCCTATTTTTCCTAAATCATGGTTAAGGGCTGCGAATACCAATTCTTCATCTGTAAAATCTATAGTAGCCCCCATTTCTTCCCAAAGAGCTTTGCTTTTTAAAGCACAATGAACAACACGATTAACATGATCAATATATCCTCCAGGAAAAGCATTATGGTAAGAAGGTTTACCGGAGGCAGGAGCCATAACCATAGTATCAGCCAAGGAAACATAAAGAGCTTTTAATTTCTCTTTACGTTCTCCCGTTATAAAAGTATCTACAATTTTGAGATGTTTATCCCAATTCTTTTGTATTTGCTCTGCTGTTAAATTCATTAGTCTTGGTGTTCTGTATTTAATAAAGTTCTAAGATCTCCGATCTTTTCTAAAAGTACTTCTACTAATTCATAGGCTGTACTTAATTCATTTCTATGAATATTATACCCTATGTTTTTTACTTCTGCTTCAAATCTTTCTAATTTTTGTTCAAACAAATCTTTGTTTCTCATTTTAATTTTTATTTTAATTATTATTTTTTTATTTCCTTTTTTCTATTTCTAAAGGCCTATAGATAGAAGTTAC
>Ga0114962_10000720_pt1 | contig 29115 bp, 23 predicted proteins | sample C_130820_MF_Meta_FD_87017 | JGI IMG/M metagenome (GOLD analysis project Ga0114962, IMG submission 87017) | Freshwater microbial communities from Lake Croche, Canada to study carbon cycling - C_130820_MF_MetaG | ecosystem: Environmental > Aquatic > Freshwater > Lake | place: Lake Croche, Canada...
CACGAAAAAAGCTGTAGCCAAAAAGGCAACGCCTGCCAAAAAAGTGGTTCCGGCAAAAAAAGTCGTGCCCGCGAAAAAAGCTGCGCCTGCAAAAAAAGCTGCGCCTGCAAAAAAAGCTGCGCTTGCAAAGAAAGCAGCCCCAGCTAAAAAACCGGTTGTAGCCAAAAAAGTTACCCCTGCGAAAAAGGCAGTTCCTGCCAAAAAAGCTGTACCTTTAAAGAAATCGCCAGCGGCTAAAACGCCGCTGCCTGTCAAAAAGACCGCTTCGGCGAAACCTGCATCCAAAACTGTGACTACTTCTGTTAAATCTGCTTTGAAAACAACCGCGCCTGCAGCTGCTGGGCGTGTGGACTCCTCTCCCGATACGGCCAAAAAGTCTCCCCGCGCCGCCAAGGCCATGTCGATGATGCCGCCCCCGCCGGGCTTGAGCGTGGCCTCCACCATGGCCAAGGCCAGTTACGGGCCCATCTCCATTCCAACCTTACCAACGGTTGTTCCCATGATTCCTGTCAAAAACCCCAAATTGGCTAACAACTGGAAAACCAAAACAGCGGCCACCCTCTCTGATGAAGAGATGTTGGCAATGCCAGATGATGAGTACATGAACGCATTGCAAATGGCCTTCTTCCGTTTGAAATTGGTCCAACTCAAAACCGACATTTTGACCAATGCCAGTGAGACCACAGAGCACTTGCGTGAGGACACGGTTATCGTGCCTGACCCAACAGACCGCGCCACGATTGAGGAAGAGCACGCGTTAGAGTTGCGCACCCGCGACAGAGAAAGAAAACTGCTCAAGAAAATTGAGCAATCGATAGGTCGCATTGACAGCGACGATTACGGCTACTGTGACGAAACAGGCGAGCCCATTGGCGTAGGTCGCTTATTGGCAAGACCCACTGCCACCTTGTCTCTTGAGGCGCAACAACGTCGTGAATTGAAGCAAAAAATGTTTGGTGATTGATAAAACTGACAATTACCTCAAAAGCAGGCCACAGATGGCCTGCTTTTTTTGCGGCAAAAAATCAACAAATCACATTCGATAAGCTTTGTAAGTGCTTCATTTTTAACGTTTTTTTAAAATATAAATAATGCGAATCTTATGCTAAGTTGTTGATTTTGCTGATAAAAACTCGGTTTGGTGTTTGCAAGCCCGGAAAATCCTGTTAAAGTGCATAGAAGTGGTATTTAGTGGAAAAATGTGAGATTGCTCGCATTTCCAACCGTTTCTAAGTCATGAAGGGTTTGTAGCCGTGTTTCAAGGTGCGTCATCGTTAAGTTTGGATGCCAAAGGTCGCTTGTCGGTCCCGACACGGCACCGTGACGTACTGAGCGCAACGGCTGCTGGTCAACTCACCATTACCCGTCACCCCCACGGTTGCTTGATGCTGTTTCCTCGGGTCGAATGGGAAAAATTTCGTGAGCGGGTCGCCGCTCTGCCCATGACAGCGCAATGGTGGAAGCGAATTTTGTTGGGTAACGCCATGGATGTTGAGATGGATGGCACGGGTCGCGTACTTGTTTCGCCTGAATTGCGCAGCGCCGCTCACATCAGCAAAGAAGTGATGCTGCTGGGCATGGGAACGCATTTCGAGCTGTGGGACAAGTCGACATACGACACGCAAGAGGCTCAAGCCATGCAAGGTGAGATGCCCGATGTGTTTCGTGACTTTTCGTTTTAAAGTGGGATGGCAACAAGCGAATGGGCACATACCACCGTCATGTTGAAGGAGGCGGTCGAGGCGCTGGACGTCCAGGCCGAAGCCACTTATGTCGACACAACATTTGGCCGCGGCGGGCATGCAAAGCGCATATTGGAAACACTCTCCCCCAAGGGCAAGTTGATCGTTTTCGACAAAGATCCGCAAGCGATTGCAGTGGCTCAAGCAATGAACGACCCCAGAGTGGAAATACGCCATCAAGGATTCGCAGCGCTGAGCCAACTGGCCCACAACAGCGTCGCGGGAGTGCTGATGGATCTGGGCGTGAGCTCCCCGCAAATCGACAACCCCGAGCGCGGATTTTCATTTCGACAGGACGGCCCGTTGGACATGCGAATGGACACAAGCCAGGGCCAAAGCGTTCACGAGTGGCTGGGCGTGGCAAGCACCGACCAAATAACTCAGGTGATTCGTGACTATGGAGAAGAGCGATTTGCATCCGGCATTGCCAAAGCCATCGTCGCCAAGAGAGAGGCGGGGCAACTTCCCGCCAGCACATTGGGCTTGGCGGACTTGGTCGCAACAGTGGTTAAAAAGCGTGAGCCAGGTCAAAACCCAGCCACACGTACCTTCCAAGCATTTCGAATTTTCATCAACCGCGAACTTGAAGAACTGGAATATGCATTGGACGCCAGTTTGCAGGTTTTGCAGCCCGGAGGGCGTCTTGTGGTGATCAGTTTTCATTCCCTGGAAGACCGAATGGTCAAGCAATTCATCGCTAAACATGCGAAAGATGCCTATGACCGTCGTGCGCCGTTTGCCACGCGTAAGCATTTAACGCTCAATGCCTTAGGTCGTCAAAAGCCTAGCCAAGATGAGGTCAGCGCCAACCCTCGAAGTCGAAGTGCCATCATGCGAGTTGCTCAAAAATTACCTTTGATGGAGGCCCTATGACAAGGGTCAGCGCGATGCTGCTTTTGCTGGTGGTGCTGAGCGCCTTGTATTTGGTGCGTACCCAATACGAATCGCGTCGTTTGTATACCGAGCTAGACAGAGCCAAGGCGCTCGCACAAAGACTCGATACAGAACATGATCGATTGGATGTGGAGCGAGGCGCACAAGCCACACCTTTGCGGGTAGAAAAACTTGCCCGCGAGCAAATGCATATGCAAACCATTTCGCCGGCCATCACCCAATATGTGTCAACACAAAACACAAACAGCGAAAAAATTTCATCTAACACACCACCTAAGGCGCAACCATGAGCAGCCGCAGTGTGCAGTACTCCACCAACCCCTTGCTGGCAAGCAAGACACCCATTTGGCGAAGTCAGTTCATCGTGGCGGGCATTGCCTTGGGCTTCATAGGATTGGTGGCACGCGCAGCCTACGTACAGGTGCTGGATAACAATTTCTTTAAAAAACAAGGGCAGGTGCGGTTTGAGAGAACCTTGGAAATTCCTGCCAACCGAGGGCGTGTGCTGGATCGCAATGGATTGATCTTGGCTTCAAGTGTTCCCATGCCCAGCATTTGGGCCAGCCCAGAAGAGATTGATGCCGCTAACCCAAAGCTCAAAGAGCTGGCGCAACTTTTAGACATGTCTTTATCGGATATTCAAGGAAAAATCAAAGACGAGCGACGAAAACATGTGTGGCTTAAACGCCAGGCCGACATGGCCACAGGCAAAAAAATTACTGAGCTAGGCATACACGGCATCTACACCACCATGGAGTACAAGCGCATGTACCCCGAAGGTGAAGCCGCAGCGCATGTCGTGGGCTTCACCAATATTGAAAATATAGGTCAAGAAGGTGTTGAGCTGGCATTCAATAAACATTTGGCGGGCAAGAGTGGTTCGCGTCGGGTCATTCACAATGGGCACAAACAAATTGTTGAAGGTATTGGTGACGAGATTCCACCCGAAGATGGTCGTGATTTGCAGTTGAGCATTGACAGCAAAGTTCAATATTTTGCCTACCAACGACTGCGTGAAGCCGTCATAGAAAACAAAGCAGCAGCCGGCAGCGTGGTGGTATTGGATGCGCAGTCAGGCGATGTATTGGCGTTGGCCAACTACCCCAGTTACGCACCTGAAAAGCGGAGCAACTTCAATGCGATGCAGATGCGTAACCGCGCACTGACAGACACGTTTGAACCCGGCTCAACCATGAAGCCTTTTGTGATTGCCTTGGCCATGGAAAAGGGGTTGGTTAAACCCGAAACGCAAATCGATACCTCACCTGGCAAGCTCAATATGTATGGCATGACGATCACAGATGCCCACCCCCATGGGGTGTTGAGTGTGTCCGAGGTTATCCAAAAATCGAGCAATATAGGTACTGTCAAAATCGCCATGAAGATGCCTCCCAAAGACATGTGGGAGATGTACACGCAAGTGGGGTTTGGGCGAAAACCACAAGTGCCCTTTCCGGGCGCAGTCGCCGGACGATTACGGCCCTACAAAACCTGGCGTCCCATGGAGCAAGCCACCATGAGTTACGGCTACGGTTTATCCACCAGTTTGTTTCAATTGGCCCAAGCCTACACCGTGTTTGCGCGTGATGGGGAAGTGGTTCCCGTCAGTCTGATCAAACGAGAAGATAAAGTCGTTGGTGTGCGCGCCATCAGTGCGCAAAATGCCATCGCAGTTCGCACCATGCTCAATTTGGTCACTGGGCCCGGCGGCACGGCACCCAAAGCACAGACCATGGGTTATTCGGTGGGCGGTAAAACAGGCACAGCCCATAAGCAAGAAGGTAAGGGTTACGCAGACAAAAAATACAGGGGATTTTTTGTGGGCATGGCACCCATTGAAAATCCCCGTATAGTGGTTGCAGTGATGATTGATGAACCGTCAAACGGTCATTATTTTGGTGGCGAAGTAGCTGCGCCTGTTTTCAGTGAAACCGTTCAACAAACATTACGGATGTTGGGCGTTCAACCAGACAGAGCAGTCAAGGCTCAAGTGGTTGCTAAAGCCGAAGCGGAGTCGTTTTGATGCAAGCCCTGCAAACACCAGCACAAGCTGCCCAGTGGTTGCGCAATACGGTGACGGGCGAACTTCACATTGACAGTCGAAAAATCAAGCAAGGCGATGGGTTTTTGGCGTGGCCGGGTTTGGCGCATGATGCACGTGACTATGTGGCGCAAGCCTTGGCGCAAGGTGCAAGTGCTTGTTTGGTAGAAGCCAAGGGTGCAAGTGCATACACATGGGCTCACGCTGAGACGAAAATTGGCGCTTATGCCAATTTGAAGCAAGCCTGTGGCCCCATTGCAGATGCGTATTACGAGTCTCCAAGTCAGCAACTGCAGACAGTGGCAGTGACGGGCACCAATGGGAAAACATCGACAGCGTGGTGGCTGTCGCATGCACTTACCCAATTGGGCAAACGATGCACTGTCGTAGGCACCTTAGGGATGGGTTTTGGCGATCAGATGCAGGCCACTGGCATGACAACGCCAGACCCAGTGCGTTTGCATTCACAGTTACGTCAATGGGTTGATGAAGGCGTTGAGGCTTGTGCCATGGAGGCGTCTTCCATTGGCTTGAGTGAACACCGCTTGGACGGTACGCACATCAGCGTGGCTATATTCACCAATTTCACACAAGACCATTTGGATTACCACGCCAGTATGGATGCTTACTGGACAGCCAAAGCAACATTATTTGCTTGGCCAAACTTGCAAGCCGCAGTCATCAATATCGACGACCCCAAAGGGCAAGCCTTGGTGCAGCAGCTTCTCACGCAAACCAGCGAAAAAGTGCGGGATGTTTGGACGGTTTCAATGGTTCAACCGGCAAGACTGCGCGCCAAAGATATACAAAACACCGGTGATGGCTTGCAATTCAAAGTGCAAGAAGGCGAAGAAGTTCAAACGCTACAAACAAACTGGGTAGCCGATTTCAATGTTCTCAATGTACTGGGCGTGTTGGCGGCCATGCGGGCGATGGGAGTTTCTTTGGCAGATGCCGTGAAGGCTTGCAAAGGCTTGCCTTCAGTACCAGGGCGTATGCAAAGCATGGGGGGTGTTGATGCTCCCTGTGTGGTGGTCGACTACGCACATACCCCAGATGCTTTGTCACAAGCGCTCAAAGCCTTGCGCCCTATGGCCAGCGCACGTCAGGGAGAGTTACGCTGCATTTTCGGATGCGGCGGAAACCGCGATACAAGCAAGCGTGCGCTGATGGCCAGCGCGGCCCAAGCCTTGGCCGATCATATGGTCTTCACCAGTGACAACCCACGCAATGAAGAGCCTTTGCAAATTATTGACAACATGGTTGCGGGGCTTAGCAACAAGACAAAGCTAACCATTTGCGTTGACCGAGCGCAAGCCATTGCGCAAACGATTGCACAAGCCAGTCAGCGCGATGTGATTTTGATCGCCGGAAAAGGACATGAAACCTATCAAGAAATTGGCTCTTCACGTTTGCCTTTCTCTGATGAAGCGCATGCCTTGACCGCATTGAAATTGCGAGGGCAGGAATGAGTCAAGAGCTCAACATCACGCTGGGTCAACTGCATGCGTGGCTGCCGCAAAGTCGCTTGATTGGTGACGGCCATGCTGCGTTTTCACGATTGAACACTGACACGCGAAAGCTGGGTGAAGGTGATTTGTTTGTGGCTTTAAAAGGCGATCGATTTGACGGACATGATTTTTTAGCGCAATTAAAAGGACTGGGTGTTTCTGCAGCTCTCGCAACCCATGGCTTAGCAGCAGCTGGATTGATGGGCTTAGAAGTTGATGACACACGTAAAGCCCTTGGGCGAATTGCCCAAGCGTGGCGCGCTCAGTTTGACCTGCCATTGATTGCAGTGACGGGCAGCAATGGAAAAACCACGGTCACCCAAATGATCGCCAGTATTTTGCAAGCATGGCAGGGCAAAGACGCTTTGGCAACCCAAGGTAACTTCAATAACGACATAGGTGTCCCCCTCACCCTGCTGAGATTGCAACGCCACCATCGCAGTGCCGTCCTTGAGCTGGGCATGAACCATCCGGGTGAAATTGCTGAACTGGCTTCCTTGGCTGCGCCCAGTGTGGCCTTGGTCAATAACGCCCAGCGTGAGCATCAAGAATTTATGCACAGCGTGCAAGCAGTAGCCATTGAAAATGGTGCAGTGCTGTCTGCTTTACCAGCGCATGGTGTCGCCGTATTTCCAGCCGATGATGCGCACACGGCAGTATGGCGAAATTTGGCTGTGGGTAAAGAGGTGATCAGTTTTGGTCGAACCGCAAAGTCGGATGTGCATCTTTTAAGTGGCACATGGGTCAATCAGCAGTGGCAATTAAGTGTCAATACACCGATGGGGCAACTCTCAACCCATTTGTCCGTAGCAGGTGAGCACAATGTTCACAACGCCTTGGCAGCCATCAGCTGTGCAGTAGCAGCAAAGGTGCCGCTCAACATGATTGAAAGTGGGATAGCTGCTTTTGAACCTGTTGCTGGAAGATCGCGTTCATTGATCTTGACTCTTCATCATCGACAACTGGTGTTGATTGATGACACTTACAACGCCAATCCGGACTCCGTTCGTGCGGCTATCGATCTCTTGGCGCATTCACCAGAACCCAGAATATTGGTGCTTGGCGATATGGGTGAAGTAGGAACGCAAGGACCAGAATTTCATGCAGAAGTTGGAAGGTACGCCCAAGCCAGCGGCATCGAACATCTGATTACTTTAGGTGAACTCAGCCGGCATTCAGCCAAGGTGTTTTCAAATGCCAAGCACTGCGCCTCCATCGATGAAGTCAATGCACATGTGCTGTCTCTCCTCCCTGCAGTTGCCACCGTGCTGATTAAAGGCTCGCGTTTCATGCGCATGGAGCGAGTGGTCCAAGCGGTTCAGTCTTGGGTCGATACACAAATATCTTCAACTGCGGCGGAGGCTTCATGCTCTTGAGTTTGGCGCAGTGGTTACAAGCCATGTCCCCCGACTACGGATTTTTGCGGGTATTTCAATACCTGACCTTCAGAGCTGTGATGGCAGCACTGACGGCACTGCTGATGGGTTTGATAGCAGGCCCATGGGTGATTCGAAAATTAGCAGAACTCAAAATAGGCCAACCCGTCAGAGGCTATGGCGTTGAGTCACATCTGGTGAAGTCTGGCACCCCCACCATGGGCGGGGTATTGATACTGTTGGCAATCACTTTGTCCACATTGCTATGGGTAGATTTGTCCAACCGTTTTGTATGGATTGTGTTGTTGGTGACCCTGGGTTTCGGTGCTATTGGTTGGGCTGATGACTGGCGAAAAGTTGTTCGAAAAGACCCTGAGGGAATGCCATCGGGAGAAAAATACCTTTGGCAGTCGTTGATTGGATTGCTCGCTGCTCTGTACTTGGTGTTCAGTATTTCAGAGGTGAGCAATTTGCGTGTTCTGGAGCTTTTCTACAGCTGGGTACGCTCGGGATTTGATGTGAACTTGCCACCCAAAGCAGGTTTGCTGTTACCTTTTTTCAAAGAAATCAGCTATCCCTTAGGAATTTTGGGATTTGTGGGTTTGACTTATGTGGTGATCGTGGGATCTAGCAATGCCGTCAACCTGACCGATGGCTTGGATGGACTGGCCATCATGCCTGTGGTGATGGTGGGTTCAGCCTTAGGTGTGTTTGCCTATGTCACAGGCTCTGCCGTGTATTCGCGGTATTTGTTTCTCCCGCACATACCGGGTTCAGGCGAACTATTGGTTTTTTGTGCGGCGATGGCCGGTGCTGGGTTGGCGTTTTTATGGTTCAACACCCACCCCGCGCAAGTCTTTATGGGGGACGTTGGGGCGCTGGGGTTGGGTGCGGCCTTGGGCACGATCGCCGTTATCGTCAGGCAGGAAATTGTGTTGGCCATCATGGGTGGCATCTTTGTGGCCGAAGCGGTGTCGGTGATGTTGCAAGTGAGCTATTTCAAATACACCAAACGCAAATATGGGGTGGGCAGGCGGATATTGAAGATGGCGCCACTGCACCATCACTTTGAGAAATCTGGCTGGAAAGAAACACAGGTGGTGGTGAGGTTTTGGATCATCACCATGTTGTTGTGTTTGGTGGGTTTGTCCACATTGAAGTTGCGGTGATCATGAACATATTGGCTGATCTCCACATATTGATATTGGGTCTTGGTGACTCTGGATTGGCCATGGTCAGATGGTGTGTGATGCAAGGGGCACAAGTCACCGTGGTCGACACGCGCGCGCATCCTCCAGGCCTTGATAAATTGCGCACGCAAGGAATATCGACCACTTTTATTCACGGTGATTTCCATGCTTCATTATTGGAAGATCAAACCATTAAAGGCGTATTCAAAAGTCCTGGGCTGACACCCATGCAAGTGCAAGCCGTGTGGAATGCAGCCCAGCAGCAAGGTATTTGGGTAGGCACCGAATTGAGTTTGTTTAGCCACGCCTTGGCACACTTGGCAAAAGAGCGTGACTACCAGCCGCATGTGATTGCCATCACGGGGACCAATGGCAAAACCACAGTGACTGCTTTAACCACACTGTTGTTAAAGCGTGCTGGATTGAATGTGGCCATGGCTGGCAACATTGGCCCCAGCTTGTTGGATACCTTGAGAAACTGCTTGGCAGAGTTGCCACAAGCGTGGGTCTTGGAGCTGTCGAGTTTTCAGCTTGACGCAGAAGACACTTTTGAGCCAACTGCAGCTTGTGTTCTCAATCTGACACAAGACCATTTGGACTGGCATACCGATATGGCCAGTTATGGACAAGCCAAATCGCGTGTTTATGGGCAACATGCTGTCGCTGTGATGCCTCGCCATGAAGATGCGGTGCTCGCCTTGCTGCCCAAACATTCAATCAAGAAGAAATCAGAACAAAGACAGGTCATCAGTTTTGGTGACGATATGCCCATCCAAGCCGGTGACTATGGTCTTGAAAAAATCAACGGCATGACGTGGTTGGTTCGTGCTGGCATCCCTGAAACAGAGGGTAAGCGCCGTGTGGAAGAGGACATACCCATTCAACGATTGATGCCTGCCGATGCGCTGCGAGTACGTGGGCAGCATAACGCTGTCAATGCCCTTGCAGCTCTTGCATTGGCTGGTACCTGCGGCGCAGGAATGGCTGTCATGTTGCATGCATTGCGTGAATACCGTGGTGAGCCTCACCGCATGCAATCCATTGGCGTTGTCAACGATATTGAGTATGTGGATGACAGCAAAGGGACCAATGTGGGCGCAACCGTTGCGGCCATTCACAGTCTGGGTGTTGATAAAAACTTGGTTGTCATCTTGGGTGGGGACGGAAAAGGACAAGATTTCACGCCTTTACGCAAGCCACTTCAACAATTCGCGAGAGCCGTTATCTTGATGGGCAAAGATGCAGCGCACATTCAAAAAGTGTTAACCGGCGTTGAGTTTCCTGTGCTAATTGCAACTGATATGCCAGGTGCGGTTGCCAAGGCCAGTGCACAAGCGCAAACCGCCGACACGGTATTGCTCTCCCCAGCTTGCTCGAGTTTGGATATGTACAAAAACTACGAAGAGCGCGGCAGTCTGTTTGGTGAGTGTGTGAACGCCTTGGTATTTGCGGAGGGTCACGCATGAGTGAAGCGGCGAATCTGAGTTGGGGTGACCGTATGGCCCGTTGGTTTGGCAGTGCGCCAAGCCAAGGTCCTGACGCCTTGCCCGTGCGTGTGCATGGGCGTGAATATGGACGTACACGCGCCGTACCTTCTGGCATCAAAGCTTTTGATCAAGCATTGGCTTGGGCCATTGGCAGTTTGTTGCTGTGGGGATTGGTGATGGTCTATTCCGCCTCCATTTCACTCAACGACGGGCCGCAGTCGACAGGGTTTACACAAGTTCAGTATCTGGTGCGCCACTGTGTGGCACTGGGGATAGGTTTTGTTGCCGCCTTGTTGATATTTCAAATTCCCATGGACACATGGGAAAAAACAGCCCCTTGGGTGTTTATTACGTCGATTGTTTTATTGATTGTGGTGCTGTTGCCATTCATGGGAAAAAACATCAATGGTGCGAGACGTTGGATAAACCTAGGCCTGTTAAATTTTCAGCCCTCTGAATTGGCCAAACTCGGAACACTCTTGTATGCCGCCAATTACATGGTGCGGAAAATGGACGTTAAACAGAAATTTTTCGCAGCCGTGACGCCTATGGGTGTCGCCATTGCTGTTGTAGGTTCGTTGCTGCTAGCTGAACCCGATATGGGTGCATTTTTGGTGATTGCAGTCATCGCCATGGGCATTTTGTTTTTAGGTGGCGTCAACGCCAGAATGTTTTTCTTGATTGCCTTGGTGTTGCTGATTGCATTTGGCTTGATCATTGGTTTGTCGGAATGGCGACGCGAGCGAATTTTTGCCTACCTTGACCCTTGGAGCGCGAAATATGCACTTGGCAAAGGCTATCAGTTGTCACACTCATTGATTGCATTTGGTCGGGGCGAGGTTTTTGGTGTGGGCTTGGGTGGAAGCGTAGAGAAATTACATTGGTTACCAGAAGCGCATACCGACTTTTTACTTGCCGTCATCGGCGAAGAGTTTGGGCTGATTGGCGTGGTCATTTTGATTGGCGTCTTCATGTGGATGACCCGGCGAATTATGTTCATCGGTCGTCAAGCCATTGCCATGGACCGTGTGTTTGCAGGCTTGGTCGCGCAAGGCGTGGGCATATGGATTGGTTTTCAAGCGTTCATTAACATGGGAGTGAACTTGGGAGCCTTGCCGACCAAAGGTTTGACATTGCCCCTTATGAGCTACGGAGGCTCGGCCATATTGCTCAACTTGATTGCACTGGCCATTGTGTTGCGCGTGGATTATGAAAATCGACTGATGATGCATGGGGGGCGCGTATGAGTAGCCCTACAGCATTGATCATGGCAGGTGGAACAGGCGGTCATATATTTCCAGGATTGGCCATTGCAGAGGTTTTGCGTAGCCAAGGTTGGAATGTGCATTGGATGGGTGCGCCACCGCCGAGCATGGAGTCAAAACTGGTTCCTACCCACGGCTTTGCATTTGCATCGGTGCAGTTTGGCGGTGTGCGTGGCAAAGGCTTGTCTACGATCTTGATGTTGCCGTGGCGAATGCTCAAAGCACTCACGCAGAGTTGGTTGTTGATCAAACGATTGCGCCCTGATGTGTTGGTGGGCTTAGGCGGTTACATCACTTTCCCTGGAGGGTTGATGGGAGTTGTTTGCGGTAAGCCTCTCATCCTGCATGAACAAAATTCAGTCGCCGGCATGGCCAACACTTGGTTGGCAAAACTTGCCAAAAGAGTCTTCAGCAGTTTTCCACAGACCCTAGCAAATGCCGAATGGGTAGGAAACCCGTTGCGCGAAGAATTTTTAAACCAAGACCCACCGATAAAAAGATTTGCAGATCGCCAAGGCCCTTTACGTTTGGTTGTCATGGGCGGGAGTTTGGGTGCGCAGGCGATTAACCAAGCCGTACCTGATGCATTGGCATTGATTCCCTTACACGATCGCCCAACGGTGTTACACCAAGGGGGTGAAAAACATTTGGCAGATTTGCAAGCGGCCTATGCAAAAGCCAATGTGGAGGCAGAACTCACCGCATTCATAAGCAATACCGCAGAGGTGATGGCGCAGGCTGATGTGGTGATTTGTCGTGCAGGTGCCAGTACCGTAAGTGAGCTTGCAGCTCTGGGGGTGGCTGCTTTGATGGTGCCTTTCCCACATGCGGTGGATGATCACCAAACCAAGAACGCCCAATTTTTGTCGGACCAAGGAGCGGGTTGGTTAATCCCACAAAAAAAATTGACGCCACAGTTATTGGCGCATTACTTACAAACCACAGACCGAGAGACTTTGTCGAAAGTCGCCAACAAAGCCTATGCGTTGCGGCAAACCGAGGCGGCCCAAAAAGTTGCACTTGCCTGCACGGAGGTGTTGGCATGAAACACGCCATCACGCATGTGCACTTTGTCGGTATTGGTGGCGCTGGCATGAGTGGCATTGCAGAAATCTTGCATAACCTTGGCTATCGCGTTTCTGGTTCCGACTTGAGCGATGGACCTGTTTTACAGCGCTTGTCTGCATTGGGCATTCAAACCCAAGTAGGCCATGCTGCCAAAAATATCTCAGGTGCAGATGCTGTTGTCACTTCAACAGCGGTGCAAGCTGACAACCCCGAAGTGATTGCCGCCCATCAAAAATTGATCCCAGTGGTTCCAAGGGCGGTCATGTTGGCAGAGTTGATGCGTCTCAAGCAAGGCATTGCGATTGCTGGCACGCATGGCAAGACAACCACCACCAGCTTGGTGGCCAGTGTGCTGGCACAAGGTGGCTTAGACCCCACCTTTGTGATTGGGGGAAGACTGATCAGCGCAGGCGCAAATGCCAAACTGGGGTCTGGCGACTACATTGTGGTGGAGGCTGATGAGTCTGATGCTTCGTTTTTGAATTTGAACCCCATCATGTCTGTGGTTACCAATATTGATGCAGACCACATGGAAACCTATGGACATGATTTCAACAAATTAAAATCAGCGTTCATTGAATTTTTGCATCGCATGCCCTTTTATGGCGCAGCGGTTTTGTGCGTAGATGACCCTGTGATTTGCAGCATCTTGTCGCAGGTGTCCCGTCCCATCACCAGCTACGGCTTATCCGATAAAGCCCAAGTGCGGGCCATGAATGTGCAAGCCGACGGAGCGCGTATGCGCTTTTTGGTCAAGCGCAGCAATGGCGTGACACTGCCGGATATGCACATAGATTTGAACTTACCAGGCATACACAATGTACGTAATGCGCTAGCTGCCATTGCCATTGCGGTTGAGCTCAATGTGCCAGACGAGGCCGTGGTTGCTGCGCTGGCAAACTTCAGTGGCGTAGGTAGGAGGTTCCAGCGGCATGGCGAGATTTCTGCCAAAGCAGGTGGGACATTCACCTTGATAGAAGACTATGGCCACCATCCTGTGGAGTTGGCTGCCACGCTTGAGGCCGCACGCGGGGCATTCCCAGGGCGCAGGCTGGTGTTGGCATTTCAGCCCCATCGGTACAGCAGAACAAGAGATTGCTTTGAAGATTTTGTTCAGGTCTTGCAGGGCGTGGATGTGCTGTGGTTGAGCGAGGTTTACGCCGCGGGAGAAGCACCCATCGCAGCTGCTGATGGCCGCGCACTTGCCCATGCAGTGCGCGTGGCGGGTCAGCAGCACCTGGTCTTTGCGCAAGACTTAAAGCAATTGGAAGATCTGATTGTTGAAAATGCACAAGATGGCGATGTGGTGATGTGCATGGGCGCAGGATCCATTGGTTCACTGCCAAGCAAAGTGGTTGAGCGTATTGCAAACCCAGATCGACTGAAAGTGGAGCTTGCATGATGGCCTTTAACGCCAGCACCAGCAAAGTCGCCGTGCTCATGGGCGGACGCTCCGCTGAGCGCGAAATTTCCCTGATGTCGGGGCAAGGCGTATTAAAAGCGCTGCAATCTGTGGGTGTAGATGCGACAGGTTTTGATCCTGCACAACAGTCCATTGCGCACTTGAAAGAGCAGAAATTCACCCATGCTTTCATTGCATTGCATGGCCGTCATGGCGAAGATGGAACGGTGCAAGGTGCCTTGGAGTTAATGGGTATTCCCTACACCGGCTCCGGTGTCATGGCGTCAGCCATTGCCATGGACAAGCAAATGACCAAGCGCATTTGGCGTGCCGAACACTTGTCTACGCCTGCCTCGGTATGGCTACCTCCTCACAAGCAGACACCTCAATATATCAACAGCATTACGCAAGAACTTGGCTTGCCGCTGATTGTGAAGCCACCCCATGAAGGTTCGTCCATTGGTATTTCAAAAGTAAGCACGCCAGCGCAACTCGAACCTGCAATTGCCTTGGCAACACGTTATGACGCAGACCTGTTGTGTGAAATGTTTATTGAAGGGGACGAGGTTACGTGCCCTGTGTTGGGCCAAGGAGAGGATGCAGTGGCCTTACCTGTGGTCAAAATCGTGGCACCGCTGGGCGCTTATGACTACCAAAACAAATACTTCACAGACTATGTCAGCTACCACTGCCCAAGCGGTTTACCTGAAGAAGAAGAGCAAGCGATACAGGCTTTGAGCGTAGCCGCTTACAAGGCTTTAGGTTGTCGGGGTTGGGCCAGAGCCGATGTGATGATTCGTGCCAGCGACCGTCAACTCTTCTTGCTTGAAATGAATACCAGTCCCGGTATGACAAGCCACTCCTTGGTGCCTATGTCTGCAATGGCTGCAGGTATTTCATATCCGCAACTGTGCTTAAAGATTTTGTCCCAGGCTAGTCTTGATTCACCCACTGGAGTGGAGGCGTCATGAAGGCAAGAGACGCGCTGTACAAAACCGAAGCCGAGCCAGTGGCATTAGATATTCGATTGATGAATGTCACCAGTATTTTTCTGATGGTGATTTTTTCATTGGTGTTGGTGTTGGCATTGTTATGGTGGATGGTGCGCCATCCCGTTTTTGCACTGTCAGCCATTTCAGTGCAAGGCGACGTTCGGCACAACAATGCCGTGACTTTGCGTGCCAATGTTGTTCCCAATTTGCGGGGAAGTTTTTTCACGGTGGACTTGGAGCAAGTTCGCACCTCATTTGAAAAAGTACCCTGGGTGCGTCAAGCCTTGGTGAGACGGGAGTTTCCCAATCGCCTCAGTATCGATATTGAAGAGCACCAACCCGTTGCCTATTGGGGCAGTGAATCAGAGTCGAGGTTGCTGAACAAACAAGGCGAGATATTTAGCGCAAATTTTGGTGAATTGGATGATGAAAACCTGCCACATCTCAGTGGTCCAGACACTGAATCCATTCAAGTTTTGCGGATGTATGAAATTTTAAAACCTGAACTCAGCAAGGTTGAACTGAATTTGAAAAGCTTGGAATTGACAGGCAGAGGCAGTTGGCGTGCCGTGCTTAAAGGTGGTGCACAAATAGAGTTAGGTCGAGGGGCAAAGGAAGAAGTCATGGCAAGAGTTCAGCGAATGACGCTGACGCTGGCTCAAGTCAGCCAAAGATTTGGTCGACAAACACAAGCGCTTGAAACTGCAGATTTGCGACATGTGAATGGGTACGCATTGCGATTGCGTGGGGTGAGTACGTTGACATCACCCAAAACAAGGTAAACATACAGAGGTTTCCATGGCAAAAGAGTACAAAGATTTGGTCGTAGGTTTGGATATAGGCACCAGCAAGGTGATGGTGGTTGTAGCCGAAGTATTGCCGGGCGCAGAACTAAAGCTTGCGGGCTTTGGTATAGCGCCCAGCAGCGGTTTGAAAAGAGGCGTGGTTGTCAATATCGATGCCACTGTGCAAAGTATTCAGCAAGCGTTGAAAGAAGCTGAGCTGATGGCCGACTGCAAGATCACCCGTGTGTACACGGGAATCACCGGAAGCCATATACGTGGCATGAATTCACACGGCATGGTGGCGGTCAAAGACCACGAGGTCACCGCAGCAGATGTGGCCAGAGTGGTGGAGACGGCCAAGGCCATCAATATTTCAACCGACCAGCGCTTACTCTTGGTGGAGCCGCAAGAGTTTGTGATCGATGGGCACGATGTGAAAGAGCCTATCGGCATGAGTGGCATCCGTCTTGAAGCCAAGGTGCATATCGTCACAGGCGCACAAAGCGCAGCTGAGAACATCATCAAATGTGTCAGGCGTTGTGGCTTAGATGTAGAGCAATTGATGCTCAATCCATTGGCTTCGAGCCATTCCGTGCTGACTGCAGATGAACGTGAGCTTGGTGTGGCATTGGTGGACATTGGTGCAGGTACCACAGACGTCGCCATTTTCACCAACGGCGCCATACGTCATACCGCGGTCATCCCCATCGCCGGCGACTTGATTACCAGCGATATTGCCATGGCGCTTCGTACGCCCACCAAGGATGCTGAAGACATCAAAGTGGAGTCTGGTTTTGCCAAACAATTGCTTGCCGACCCCAATGTACAAGTTGAAGTACCCGGCTTAGGCGACCGCGGCCCACGCATGTTGAGCCGTCAAAACTTAGCCGGCGTGATTGAGCCGCGCATTGAAGAAATTTTTTCATTGGTACAGCAGGTCTTGCGCGACTCAGGCTACGAAGAAGTTCTCTCCTCTGGCATTGTCCTTACCGGCGGCAGCGCAATGATGCCGGGGATGATCGAACTGGGTGAGGATATTTTCTTAAAAGCGGTTCGTCGTGGCGTTCCCCGCTACAGCAGTGCGTTGTCAGACATGGTGTCTCATCCACGTGCTGCAACCGTCATGGGATTGTTAGAAGAAGCTCGCATGGCGCGATTGCGCGGCTTCAGAGTGGCGCAAAAAAATGGTTCGATGAAAACGGCTATGGGTCGGGTTAAAGACTGGTTTGTAGGGAACTTTTGATGATGAAAACACATGCTTACATGCAAAACCAAACAGTTCCCTATGGCGATGGCAACCATCGACGATGGCGACCTTGTGCCGGAGGCGCACCGCCCACCAGTTAGGCCTGTATGCACACACAACAACTTAACGGTAAACAAAATCACAGACATCGGAGAAAAAAATGAATATTGAAATGATTGAAAAAAACGAATTTAGCTCTGACACCCAAATCCGCGTCATTGGCGTGGGTGGAGGCGGTGGCAATGCGGTGGAGCACATGATCAAAAGTGGTGTGCGTGGTGTTGAATTCATTTGTGCCAATACAGATGCACAAGCTTTGCGTGCCAGCTCGGCACACCGTGTGATTCAATTAGGCGACAACGGGTTGGGCGCGGGTAGCAAACCTGAGCGTGGACAAGCTGCTGCAGAAGCCGCCACAGAAACCATCCGCGAGATGCTCGAAGGTGCCAATATGGTCTTCATCACAGCGGGCATGGGCGGCGGCACCGGTACAGGTGCTGCACCCGTGGTGGCTCGTGTTGCACGTGAGATGGGTATCCTGACTGTTGGCGTCGTGACCAAACCCTTTGATTGGGAAGGCGGGCGTCGAATGACCAATGCAGAAGCGGGATTGGCCGAGTTGGAGGAAAACGTCGACTCGTTGATTGTGGTGTTGAATGAAAAGCTGCTTGATGTGCTTGGCGACGATGTCACACAAGACCAAGCATTCGCTTATGCAAATGACGTGTTGCGCAACTCTGTCGGTGGCATTGCCGAGATCATCAATGTAGAGGCCCTGGTCAACGTTGACTTTGAAGACGTTCGTACCGTTATGAGCGAGCAAGGCAAGGCCATGATGGGAACCGCCACAGCCAATGGACCCGACCGTGCCCGCATTGCTGCAGAGCAAGCCGTTGCTTGCCCACTGCTTGAAGGCGTCGACATGACAGGTGCCAAAGGGGTGTTGGTACTCATCACAGCGGCCAAAGGTGGTTTGAAATTGGCTGAATCACGCGAAGCCATGAACACCATTCGGGCTTTTGCCTCAGCCGAGGCGCATGTGATTTATGGAACGGCTTACGATGAATCCTTGGGTGACCAAATTCGTGTCACGGTGGTGGCGACTGGTTTGGCGCATGCAGGCAAACGCATAGCGCCACCATTGACGGTTATTCAACGCACGGGTACTCACGATGTCGGCTATGCACCGCAAGCCATCATGCCCAGCAGTGCGATGCCGGACAACGTCGCCACGATGAGCGGTAAGTCCTCAATGGCCAGCCCAACCGATTACGGTGATGTGAACGTGCCCCGAGTGTGGCGTACGCGTGACCGCACACAAGCTGCGGCCAAAGTTGACGCCATGTCATCGGGTGGAATGGATAACTACGAAATACCAGCGTTCTTGCGCAAACAAGCGGATTAAAATCCACTGCGTGTTAAAGCAAAGAACCCTCAAAACCCTTACCCGTGCGGTTGGCGTTGGTCTGCACAGCGGCCAACGGGTTGAGCTGTGTCTTCGCCCGGCACCCCCAGATACGGGGGTGGTGTTTAGGCGCATCGATTTGACCCATGCGGTTGATATCCCCGTCACAGCCACGGCCGTGACAGACACGCGTCTGGCCTCGACGATATCAGCGCAAGGTGTCAAAGTGCATACGGTAGAGCATTTGATGTCGGCATGTTCTGGGCTGGGCATTGACAATTTGTTTGTCGACATCACCGCGGAGGAAGTACCCATACTGGATGGGTCCGCCGCTTCATTTGTTTTTCTCCTGCAAAGTGCAGGCATTGCTTTGCAAAATGCTCCCAAGCGTTTTATCCGAATCTTGAGTGAAGTCTCTGTGTCCGAAGGTCAAGCAGAACAGCTCAAATGGGCCAAGCTCTCTCCCTACCATGGCTATAAGCTCAGTTTTGAAATTGATTTTCAACACCCCGCGGTAGACGCCACCGGCCAGCGTGTGGAGTTCGATACGGAAAAGGGTAGTTATGTGAAAGACATTGCCAGAGCGCGTACCTTTGGTTTTTCCAAAGACATCGAACATATGCGCGCCAATGGTTTGGCTTTAGGGGGTGGATTAGACAATGCCATCGTGATGGATGACTACAAGGTCCTCAACAGTGATGGCTTGCGCTACGACGATGAATTTGTAAAGCACAAAATATTGGACGCCATGGGGGACTTGTATTTATTGGGCCGTCCGTTGCTGGCGTCTTACAGCGCCTTTCGTTCGGGACATGCGATGAATAACAAGTTACTGCGCGAGTTGCTCAGCCAACCCCAAGCCTATGAAATTGTCAGCTTTGACGATGAGCGGTGCGCCCCACGCGGACTGGCGCAACTGGCGCCGGCTTGGTAGAAATAGCGCCAAGTTTGAGCATTTGCGAACTGTGACGCGCATGTGCATGCGTGATTGCCATACCTAACGCGTCCGCAGCATCCGGCCCAGGCAAGCTGGGCAAATTGAGTAAGCGTTTAACCATTTCCTGCACTTGCGCTTTGGCCGCTTTGCCATGACCCGCAATTGCCTTCTTCATTTGCAAGGCTGTGTATTCAGCAACGGGTAAATCTTGGTAAACCAAGGAGCTTAAGCAAGCACCGCGGGCTTGTCCAAGCAACAGACTGGCTTGGGGATTGATGTTCACAAACACAATTTCAACCACCGATTCTTGAGGTTGGTAGCGCTCAACCACTTCAACAATGCCTTTGAAAATGACACGTAATCGAGCGGGTAAGTCTTCACGTGGCAAATGCGTGGTGGTGATGGTTCCGCTGGCCACATAACGCAATTGACTGCCTGTCGAGTCAACGACACCAAATCCAACGCACTGCAAGCCTGGATCAATGCCCAAAATGCGAATGGGCTCACTCATGGCAAACTGACCATGGGCATACGGGACAAAATGATTTGGGTGCGTTCATTCAAATAGGGCGAACGTGGTAATTTTTCATAATATTTGGGGCGCGGCAACATGACGGCCAGCCTTGCCGACTCCCAAGCGCTCAGTTGCGACACAGTGTGACCAAAATAATGACGAGCGGCAGCATCAACGCCAAACACACCTTCACCCCACTCCACACTGTTGAGGTAAATTTCCAATATGCGTTGCTTGCTCAAGCATTGTTCTAGGGCCAGCGTCAAAATGAGCTCTTGCGTCTTTCGAAAAAAAGTTCTTTCGCCACTGAGAAAAAGGTTTTTCGCCAATTGCTGGGTGATGGTTGATCCACCAACCACTTTAGGTGTTTGATTTTTGGCTTGCGCTCTGGCCTGTGCTCGTGCATTTTTACTCCAAGCACGTTCCAGCGCATCCCACTGCACACCCGTATGAGTCGCAAAAATATCATCTTCGGATGCAATCACTGCGCGTTGAATATGGTTGGGAAACTTGTCCATAGGCACCCAGCGCTGCGACCATTTCAAATCGTGGTGTCTGTGGTTGATGCCCCAAACTTCAGACCTTTGAAAGGCGGTGGAATCAGGGTCAACATAGCGCATCATGGCAATACGACTTATAAAAAAAACTTGTAAACCCAACGCGCACCAGATGAGCAAAATCACCCAGCGGATACCGGCGTTGAAAAAAGCATGGCGGCACGAGTTCAAAGTCATTCGCTTTGCAATGATGTTTGTAAAGTTTTGTTGTGGTCAAAACTAAAGCGTGTGACCAAAGCCAGTTGGTCCATTTCACGTCGCATATCGGCACTGAATACGCCATAAGGACCCGCTTCTTTGGCAATTTGCTTGGCATGAAAGTCAAGCAAAGGGTTGCCTGAGCTTTGCGAGATTTCGGTGGACAGCACTTGCCCACGCGCATCAATGGTGATGACCATGATTAAATTACCGTACAACTTTTCACCCTGCGCTTGTGGAAAGTAGAGGGTTCCTCTTTCTTCAATTTTTCGACGCATCAGGTCGTAATATGTGGCGTAAGAGACCTCCTGCGTGCTCGGGCTCACATAGCGCTTTCGTGGTCGAGCATTTTCTTCTTGTATGCGCTTTTCAATTTGTGCCAGTAAATTGATGAGTTGTTGTCGTTGCCGCTCTATGGAAGGGTCTTTGTTGTCGCCATGCGAGACGTTGAGCTTGGCCAGGGTTTGTTTCGTACGTGTCAAAAGTTCAGCTTGCTCACGTTCTTTGTCAGATAATTTTTGTTGCATCTGATTGTCGGCTTGACCAGAACGTGATGTGGGCGAGTTGATCAAAGGTGAGGTTGACCTTTGGTTGGCGGTTTCGCCACCACCGGCAAGGTTGGTTTGTGCGATGGCTTTAGGCTTGGCTGGGGTTTTTTCGTCAGATGATGTGTTGACCAAAATAACTTCCAAGCCTGCGTCGCGAACCAATCGGTCAATAGCTTCTGGAGGGCTGAGTCGAACCGCCAACACGGCCGCATGCACAGTTAAAGAAATTCCCAAAGCCAGCGGCAACAGTTTGTCGGCGTGAATGTTGACGGCAAGCATTTGCATGGCTCTTAAAAGTTTTTATCCTCAAGCGTTGTCTGGCACTGCAGAGACTTCATCTGCGTCATTTAAGTTAACTGCAATGGTGAGCGTGCCAGCTGATATGTCTTCCTCATCATCGTTCGGTGCGGTTTCTTGCAATTCCAAAAGGGATTCAATGAATTGAGCGCGAATATCGAGGGCAATCAAATCCATGTCACCCAGATGAACCCGCACCCGACTGCCTCTGTCAAGCGCTGGCGCGCCCATCACAGAAAAAACAAGGGGCAAATGATCAGCACGCGCAAGGGGGGCTTCGCCTGGGAAAGATTTGATGACGGTGGCTTCCAGTTCTGTGAGGCCATGTTGGCGCAAGTATTGCAAAGTCCAAAAACGTTCCATACTTGCTTGCTGGGTGTTGTATGCACTGTAGGCGGATTCAAACGCAGTGATGATGCCAAACAGTTCGGCGTCTTTGGGCTTAAAGGGTGCCGCCAAAGCTGCAGTGGCTCCATGACGCACGCAGGCGATCAATTGCCATTGGTTAACCAAGTCGGTATAGCGCCGCAAGGGCGAAGTGCTCCATGCATAGCTGGGCACTCCAATGCCCGCGTGCGGCAAAGCCTTGGTACCCATGCGCACTTTGATGCCAGGCGACAAGGATGCTTGGCTGCGGTAAATGGCAGGAACCCCCAAACTGGCCATCCACTGCCCCCAAGTGCTGTTGGCCAAAATCATGGCCTCTGCAACGATCAGGTCAAGGGGGGATCCACGTTGACGAAGGCCTATGCTGACTTTTTCGTCGCCGTGCGGTCCATCTTCAGTGACGCCCTCAAGGCGGAAGTTGTAATCCGGTCGGTTAAAGGTTTCAGGCTTACCGCGCACAATTTCGCGCTCGGCTTTCAAATGCTTGGCAAGGCGAAAGAGCAAAGCCAATTCCGCATGCGGCATAGCAACCTCTGGGGTGGCTTGGGCAGTGTCGGCGTCACGACACAGCCAACTTTCTGTCACCACCGTATCAAGCTGATCGTGGCGCATATTGGCGACGATAGGAACTTGTTCCAAACGAGTTTCGGTTGTCTGCACAGCCAAGGTGTGGGCATCAAAACTGACATACAAAGACAAGGCAGGGCAGGCGCGACCTTCTTGCAAGGTGTAGGTTTTCACCACGCTGTCGGGCAGCATGGTGATTTTGTGCCCTGGCATGTAAACCGTCGATAAACGGGCGCGGCCGCACATATCAATGGGGTCTGCGGGTTTGAGCGCCACAGCTGGCGCGGCAATGTGAATGCCAACCGTGATGCAGTCACTGCCTAAACCTTGCACCGATAAAGCGTCATCAATCTCCGTGGTTTGCGAATCGTCGATCGAATAAGCACGCACATCTGCCAAGGGTAAATCGGTTTGAACAGGGGGTGCCAGCAAGACGGGAAAGCCTGTGCCTTTGGGAAAATGCTCAAACAAAAAACGTTGCCAGTGAAAGTCATAAGGCGAGCGAATGGCACCGGCTTTTTGCAGCAAAACCAACGGTGCGGTTTGACTTCCACGCGAAGCTTCCACCACCGCCTTGTACTCGGGGGCGTTTTTATCTGGTTTAAAAAGGATTTTGAAGAGCTGAGTTTGTACTTCAGCTGGACACTGCCCCAGCATCAAAGAGTTGGCCCAGTCTGAAATTTGCAGTTGAAGATGTTTTTTCTTTTCAATGGCGATGAGGGCTTGTTGCACAATGTCCGCCGAGGCTTTGCGAAAGCGACCCTTGCCAGCACGACGAAAATAGTGAGGGGCTTCAAACAAGCACAGCAGGGTGCCCAGTTGTTGGCTGGGGTTGGCGTCTTTGGAAAAATAGTCGCGGGCTAAATCGGCGAACCCAAATTCCTCGTCGGGGGCAAATTCCCAAGCCATGTCGACTTCCATACCGAGGGCAACTTCTTGACCCGCACGCATGAACTCAGCAGGCGCGGGCTTGTCAAATTTCATCAACAATTGCGCGGTTTTCACCTTGACCCGCTTGCCGCTGTCGAGCTCGATTTGCACCGACGCCTCAGCCTCGGACAAAACCCGCCCCGTTTGAAATTTCCCGCCTTCTTCATAAAGTGCATACATAAGTGCAGATTCTCCCATGGCGCTCCGATAAACTTTGCCCATGGGAACTCAAATTGGTAAATACAGCGTGTTCCAGCGCATCACACCGCTGGTCAAAGGTTTCGACACTGTGCTGGGCTTTGCAGTTTTGCTTTTGGCCGCTGTGGGTTTGCTGACTATTTTTTCCTCAGGTTATGGCGAAGGCCAGCGGTTTCTCGATCACGGTCGCAATATGTTGATCGCCTGCGCCATTATGTTTCTGGTGGCACAAATACCGCCTCAACGCATGATGGCCTTGGCCGTGCCCATTTACACCGTGGGCTTGGCGCTGCTGGTAGCTGTGGCTTTGTTTGGCTTGACCAAAAAAGGGGCGCAGCGCTGGCTCAATATCGGTTTCGTCATTCAACCCAGCGAAATTATGAAAATTGGTATGCCGCTGATGCTTTCTTGGTGGTTTCAAAAACGTGAAGGTCAGTTAAGAACGCTAGACTTTTTTGTCGGGGGATTGATATTGCTCGTTCCCGTGGGCTTGATTGTCAAGCAACCCGATTTGGGTACCGCCATTTTGGTGATGGCAGCAGGCTTGTACGTCATTTTTTTTGCGGGTTTGAGTTGGTGGTTCATCATTCCGCCCATGGTTCTGGGGTTGGTGGCCGTTGTCTTGCTCGTGGTGTTCGAGCCAAGTTTGTGCGCCCAAGGAGTGGACTGGCCCCTGCTGCGAGACTACCAGCAGCAGAGGGTATGCACTTTGCTTGACCCTGGGCGAGATCCTTTAGGCAAGGGCTTTCACACCATTCAAGGCATGATCGCCATTGGTTCGGGTGGATTTTGGGGCAAAGGTTTGATGCAAGGTACCCAAGCCCAACTCGATTTCATACCCGAGCGAACCACCGATTTCGTTTTTGCCGCATATGCCGAAGAGTTTGGCTTGATCGGCAATATGTTGCTCATAGGCGGTTTTTTGGTATTGGTGTTTCGCGGTTTGGCCATTGCACTTGAAGGGCCCACCCTGTTTGCCAGATTATTGGCCGGAAGTGTCACGCTGATTTTTTTCACCTACGCTTTTGTCAATATGGGCATGGTCAGCGGCTTGCTGCCTGTGGTGGGTGTTCCTTTGCCATTCGTCAGCTACGGCGGCACGGCCATGGTCACCTTGGGCTTTGGCATAGGTATTTTGTTGTCTATTGCCAAAGCCAAACAATTGGTTCAGTCCTAGTCCCGCCTCAACCTGATGCCCACAGGGTTGTTGTTGGGCTCCTACAATAGCTTCATGATTTCACGCGAACCCACCCTCGAGCGATTGACCATCGCGCAAAACCTGCTCTTAACCCCTTATGGTTTGGACGAGTCCCATCTCAGCCAAGCTTTGTCGGCCATTCGTGCCCACAAGGTCGATGATGCTGACTTGTATTTCCAATACACCCGTGCTGAGGGCTGGAGCTTGGAAGAAGGCATAGTCAAAACCGGCTCGTTCAGCATAGACCAAGGGGTGGGCGTACGGGCTGTCAGCGGTGAGAAAACCGCTTTCGCTTATTCAGACGATATCTCCATGGGTTCGCTCATGGACGCGGCCCATACGGTGCGCAGCATCGCTGCGGCTGGCTTGAACGCCAGTGCCAAGGTACCCGCCAGAGTGATTGCGCCCAGCCGTTCGCTTTATTTGGGGGTGGACCCCATCGGTAGTTTGGACAGCACCGCCAAGGTTCAATTGCTAGAACGTTTGGAGAAACAAGCCAGAGCGAAAGATCCGCGTGTGGTGCAAGTCATGGCCAGTCTAGCCAGCGAGTACGACGTGATCATGGTGGCCCGTGCAGATGGCACCTTGGCTGCCGATGTGCGGCCCTTGGTTCGCTTGTCTTTGTCGGTCATCGTTGAGCAAAATGGTCGCCGCGAGAGTGGTTCGGCCGGTGGTGGTGGACGTTTTGGCTTAGGACATTTTGATGCGGATTGTTTGACCCGTTATGTGGATGAAGCTGTGGGCTCGGCCCTCACCAATTTAGAGGCGCGTCCTGCGCCTGCGGGTGAAATGACCGTGGTGCTGGGCTCGGGTTGGCCTGGGATTTTGTTGCATGAGGCGATTGGCCACGGCTTGGAAGGCGACTTCAACCGCAAGGGCTCCAGCGCCTTCAGCGGCAAGATGGGCAAGCGCGTGGCGGCCAAAGGCGTCACGGTATTGGATGACGGCACCATCGCTGACCGACGCGGCTCATTGAATGTAGATGACGAAGGCCACGCCAGTCAGAAAAACGTGTTGATTGAAGACGGCATTTTGGTCGGTTACATCCAAGACAGCATGAACGCCCGCTTGATGGGTGTGGCCCCCACGGGCAACGGACGGCGTGAAAGCTATGCCCACGTCCCCATGCCCCGCATGACCAACACCTATATGTTGGGCGGTGACAAACACCCCGAAGAAATCGTCGCCAGCATCAAAAAGGGCTTGTATGCCACCAATTTTGGCGGTGGACAAGTCGACATCACCTCGGGCAAATTTGTGTTTTCGGCCAGCCAGGCTTTTTGGGTTGAAAACGGCAAGATTCAATACCCCGTCAAGGGTGCGACCTTGGTTGGCAATGGACCCGACGCGCTCACCCGTGTCAGCATGATTGGCAATGACATGGCGCTAGACCCAGGTGTGGGCACCTGCGGCAAAGAAGGCCAGAGTGTGCCGGTGGGTGTGGGGCAACCCACCTTGCGAATCGATGGACTGACGGTAGGCGGCACGGCTTAGGCGGCCGCTAAGCCCAGAAAAAAGCCTGTGCTACATTAATCTGTATGAATTCTTTGCATTTTTACTTTGCTTATTTTTTCTTCTCACGCTTCACCGGCGGTCGAGAGGTCTGAACGCAAAAACGCTTAGAACCCCGAACCAACCGCCGGCCTCCGGCGGTTTTTTTTTGCCCCGCCCAATTGCCACCTATTTGAAACGCTTACAAGGAGCCCCCATGAAAACCCCCAAGCATGATGCTTACGCGCCTATCAACGACCAAACCAGCGAAACCGATAACCAACGCATCAAGGACATCACCGTGCTGCCGCCTCCCGAACACCTTATTCGCTTTTTTCCGATTGCCGGCACCGCGGTTGAAACCCTGATCGCCAAAACCCGCCAACGTATCCACAAAATCATGGCGGGCAAAGATGACCGATTGTTGGTGGTGATGGGGCCTTGCTCCATCCATGACCCCGCTGCCGCTTTGGACTATGCCCGCCGCTTGAAGGTCGAACGCGAAAAATACGCCGACACTTTGGAAATTGTGATGAGGGTTTATTTTGAAAAACCACGCACCACAGTCGGCTGGAAGGGTTTGATCAATGACCCCTATTTGGACGAAAGTTTTCGTATCGATGAGGGCCTACGGATTGCACGCCAGTTGTTGATTGAAATCAACCGCGCTGGTGTGCCGGCGGGCAGCGAATTTTTGGATGTGATTTCACCCCAATACATTGGCGACTTGATCAGCTGGGGCGCGATTGGCGCGCGCACCACCGAGAGCCAAGTGCACCGCGAACTTGCTTCTGGACTTTCGGCCCCCATTGGATTTAAAAATGGTACGGACGGCAACATCAAAATTGCCACTGACGCCATTCAAGCTGCGGCGCGCGGCCACCACTTTTTATCCGTACATAAAAATGGCCAAGTGGCAATTGTGCAAACCCAGGGCAACCCTGATTGCCACGTGATTTTGCGCGGCGGTAAATCGCCCAACTATGACGCCGCCAGTGTGGCTGCGGCCTGTAAAGAACTTGAAGCTGCCAAATTGCCCGCCAGTTTGATGGTCGACTGCAGCCATGCCAACAGCAGCAAACAGCATGAGCGTCAGTTGGTGGTGGCTCAAGACATTGCGCATCAATTATCAAGCGGATCGCACAGCGTGTTTGGTGTGATGGTGGAGAGTCACCTCAAAGCTGGCGCACAAAAATTCACCCCTGGCAAAGACAAAGTGGAAGACTTGGCTTACGGCCAGAGCATCACCGACGCTTGCTTGTCTTGGGAAGACTCCTTGGAAACACTCAAGGTGCTGGACGAGGGAATCTTGGCGCGGCGCAAATCAAAGAAATAATTGCTTTGACGGTTGCGATTGTCAGTTTTTCAAGGCCAGCAGCAATTTGTCGTGCACCCCGCCAAAGCCGCCATTGCTCATGCACAGCACATGGTCGCCGGGACGGGCGGCGGCCTTAACAAGAGCTACCAAGGTATCGATGTCGCCAGCGGTATGCGCTCTGTTGCCCATAGCAGCCAAAGCCTCGGCGGCGTCCCAGTCTAAGCCGGCGGTGTGGCAAAAAGACATGTCTGCTTGCTCCAAACTCCATGGCAGTTGCGACTTCATCTGACCCAATTTCATGGTGTTGCTGCGTGGTTCGAACACCGCCAAGATGCGTGCTTTGCCCACTTGGCGGCGCAAGCCATCGACGGTGGTGCGTATGGCTGTTGGATGATGTGCAAAATCGTCGTATACGGTGATGGCCTGTGCACCCGTACCCACCGTGCCGCGCACTTCCATACGCCGGCGTACATTCTCGAAGGCGGATAGCGCTTGGCAAGCATCCGCTACAGCCACGCCCACATGGGCTGCAGCGATGACCGCGGCTAAGGCATTCATTTGGTTGTGCACCCCACCCAAAGCCCATTGCACCCGACCTTTCACCGCGCCTTGGTGCAAGACCTCAAAGTTGGAAGGTTCGCCGCTAATGTGCCATTGGGCATGGGGCGAAGCGCCAAAAAGTGCTACTTCGCTCCAGTTGCCCATGGCCAATACCCGCTGCAAACTGTCTTGGTCCGCGTTCACCACCAAGCGACCGCTGGCAGGTACGGTGCGCACCAAGTGATGAAACTGTTTCTCGATGGCGGTCAGGTCGGGGAATATGTCGGCGTGGTCATATTCGAGGTTGTTGAGCACCGCGGTGCGCGGGCGGTAATGCACAAATTTGCTGCGCTTATCAAAAAAAGCGGTGTCGTACTCGTCGGCCTCAATCACAAACAGAGGTCGGCTTTGTCCTTGGGCCGAAGCACCCAGCCTAGCCGACACGCCAAAGTTGAGCGGCACGCCGCCTATTAAAAAACCGGGCGTGAGGCCAGCGTATTCAAGCACCCAGCTGAGCATGGCGGTGGTGGTGGTTTTGCCGTGGGTGCCTGCGATGGCCAGTACATGACGGGGCTGTGCTGGCGTGTGCAGCACATGGTCACTTAGCCACTGCGGTCCGCTGGTGTAAGGCAGACCGGCCTCCAAAATGGCTTCCATCAGCGGATAACGGGGCGTGCCGTCGGCCAAGCGGGCGCGTGACACCACATTGCCCACCACAAACATATCGGGTTTCAATGCCAGTTGATCAGCGCCGTAGCCCTCGATCAGCTCTATGCCCAACGCACGAAGTTGGTCGCTCATTGGGGGGTAAACGCCTGTGTCGCAACCGGTGACGCGGTGACCTGCTTCGCGGGCCAGGGCAGCCAAGCCGCCCATAAAGGTGCCGCAAATACCTAATATATGAATGTGCATAAGTGGCATTGTAAAAGTCTGTTGTCCTTGGCTTGAGGCAAGCAGCAGCCTTACAACCTCCTGCCTTGAAAAGGCACAATGACTCACCATGCACAACACCAGCCAAGAAGAAATCGCTG
>Ga0114962_10000721_pt1 | contig 29075 bp, 26 predicted proteins | sample C_130820_MF_Meta_FD_87017 | JGI IMG/M metagenome (GOLD analysis project Ga0114962, IMG submission 87017) | Freshwater microbial communities from Lake Croche, Canada to study carbon cycling - C_130820_MF_MetaG | ecosystem: Environmental > Aquatic > Freshwater > Lake | place: Lake Croche, Canada...
GGCGGCAGCGGCTGCTTCGGCTGCTGCTGCTGCTGCGGCGAATAAGCCTGCGACTGCGTCTGCTACTTTAGATGCGTCTGGAGGTTCCCCGCCCACAAAAGAGGGGTTTCAGTCTGCGGCAGACATATATACCGACGCTCTGGAGCGTCTGAGGCTAATGGCGTTTTAGGCAGCTTTAATAAAATATAGACACTATTTTCTATTAGACAATAGTGTCTATAGACTTTTTATATAAAATATTTATTTAGCCGGGGCAGGAGCAGAAGAAAGCGCTTTCTTGTCTTCGCGTGCCATAATGCGAGATGAATTCTTAGTCTTCATTTCCTTAATCCAGGCCGGAACCAATTCTCCAAAAACATTCGTTACCTTACCATTGCTATACTGAATCATATATCCACCCTTTGACATAGTGTAAGGAGCTTTCAGAGTATTCAAATAATTATATGGTCCCACTGTTGCCTGCGTATCAGTCCATTTCGGAAGAATCCAATCACTAAATCCAATAGTCGTTGAACCAATAACCACTTTTACAATATTGCCTTGTACAGGATCACATACCTCACTTGCCACTAAGGTCTTACCATTTGGCATTGTCCACCAGCTAATACAATAGAGATCCATGATCATTTCAAAGATCTCATGACTGAGACATTGTGCAACTGTAATACCATTGGGCACGCTGTTATTATAAAGGACTGCTCCTCCATTACTGAGAACGGGATTCACAAAGACTTTTCCATACGGGCGCCCACTTGTTTCGCCATGGTATCCAATTACACCAGACACATCAGGCGCATCCTGGATATAGATACATACCTGTGTTGTGATAGCTTGATTCTTAGGAATTGTTAATATTCTAATAGTCTTAAGTCCCCAGTCATTGCAGAAGGTTGGGACAAGAATACCCAAGCCAGAAACCATACTGGCCATCTGGGCATCGGTCACCTTCGTGCTGTTGTTCTGAATGTAAATGGCCTGCAGTGCCATATTCTTATGATATAAACGTATCTAAAATTCAAACATAACCTATATTTTGAATTTTGGATTATTTGGTCTTTTAGCAAGTCTTACACATTCAAAGCGATGGTGTTTCCTACCGGAGGCTGTGCACGACGGCGACGACGACCGCTGGTATTGCCAGTACGGCCGGACTCTTGGCTCATTAGATCTTCAGCACTGACCACGGAGGCGGCGGAGTTCATGGCGGCGGCAACGGCCGGCTGGGTGGCATATCCTGCCGCCGGCTGGGGAACGGAAGCAGCGGCGGCTTCGGCACGACGAACCTCCTCAAACGTTTTCAGAATATCCTCCACGCCGGCGCCACTGGGTCCGGCCATCTCGCGCCGCGCCGTTTGGCGATTCACGGTGGGTGTGGGCTGGGAAGATTCAGGGACGGCCGTGGGAATCGTGGAGCTCGATGCAAAGAACGCTCCCGCGGGACCTACGGACGAAGGCGCGAAAGAGCCAGGTCCTCCATTGGCGGGAAAGGCCTGGGGCGTCGCTGGCGGCTGAACACCCATCGCCATTCCCATGAAATTCCCAAACCCGGGTCCAGCCTGTTGCGCCGCCGCCGTTGCCATTTGCCGCGCCAACTCGGGATTTCTTCTGAGCACCTCATCCATGGAAGGCATCTTGCTACGGAAGAAGGTATTGCTCACGTGGCACATAAATCCAGAACCTCCGACTGCCATCACCAGGCGCATCTCAGGAGACATCTTCCCGCGATCCTTGTATTTATCATAAAGTTCCTCGAAAATCTCATCAAAATCCTCAATATTCTCATGCACGGATTCTGACCAACCATCCAGCTTTACGTCAAAGGGATCGAAGCGGCCATTGAGCCACTCCATTCCGGTGATAGCACCCATCAACATCTGGCGCTGGAACTTCAAACTAGTCTCAAGTTGGCGGGCATCCACCAGGCGAAAGTATTCGGTCTTGATCTCCTCGAGGGAATTGTCCATGGTGAACTTGCGCGCCACGGGAAATCCCTTTTGCTCCAAGCGCTGGAGTTTGTTCAAATAATCGGACTTCTCCTTCTTCTCGGCCTCCGGATCTCTGGCCGGCGTGGCGAGACTAACTCCGGGTCCGGTGGCAGTCTGGGAATTCCCGAACAGCCCGCCAAACATCCCCTTGCTTTCCGGCTGAGCGGCCTCGCGCACCACATTCACCTCCAGTGGAGAGCCGCCAAAGTTATTCATATCAATGGGTTGAGCATCAAAAGCGATAGGCTCGAGAGGCTCTAGAGGTGCGAAATCAATGCGACTCGCAGATGCAGATGCAGATGCATTGGAAGGCGGAGGAGCATATGAATTAATATTGATAGTGCGTGCACCATTATCATAGCCACTGCTCGCTACGCTGATAGTGCCACTTCCACCAGAACTATGATTGGTTGAAACCTTGCTGGGGTTCATTAACATTGAGAGACCAAGATCATCTGATAGATCGCCCAGCTCAATAACATTGCCCATGTCATTATCAAACCGGAGGCTATCTCCCCCCAAGGCGACACGCTCCATATCTGCAATTGATACCGCCATCTCTTCTTCTTCTTCGCTTAGCCTTGCTTTTTAGGCTTTGATATAATCCGCAGCTTTTGCTGAGGCAGCAGAGGCAACCGTACAATCCATAACCATGCACAAACAATCGGCCAAATCGCTCTTCTTCTTCTGTTCTCCAAACCATCCTACGCCACGTCCATCAGAGCAATCAATTCGCACAGTCCCTGCGCCTATGGCCGCCATAACTCTTGCCTCTGAAGCTCCCTTACGTTCGGCATACCCTTCGTCTCCTTTCGTCGCACCACTCGTCTTTCTACCAGCATGAACCAGACGTACCTTAGGCCGCGGCGAACAAAGATCACGAATCGTAGCAAAAAGCATCATCTGCACACTCTTCATGACAGGATTCTTCAACACGGGCTGATTCTCCAGCAAAATCTCCTTGCAGCTAGAAAAAAGTTCCAGATTCCGAAGAACTACAGAGCGAATGCCGTCATGAAGATCTTCCAACTCCATCTTTTTTACCACGACAGGGGGCTTTGGGAAACAATAGCGGCTCTCTAGGAACTCTGTGACTGCCGCCTTGGATTTGAGCGCCTTCTTATCAGCATCAGCACGACGAGCCAACTCCTTTAACACATCCATCTTAGGAACCTTCTTTAACAAATTTCCAGATAAATCTCGAAGAGCAGGTGTAAGAGGGGGACAGTGGCGGACACAATATCCTTTAGCGGTTGTGGCATGCCAGTAGCCGGCTTTTGATGCACAACTCTGGCACTTATTGCTGGCTGCATCACCTTCCGCTGTGTCTCCCGAAATGATATTCTCGTTTGCCCAGCCACGGACTGTTGTTTGGGTAGATGTGCGGTCAGCGCAACACCAGGCCAGATTCTTAATGCCAATATCAAAGGCAAGAATACGGCTCATGTATATGTCTTTCTTAATGATATTTTTATGTGGCCATAGAACGCGTAAAAATGTTGGGGTATAGTAGAAATGAGTAGCACTGGAACTGGTAGCAATGCAAACGTATATGAGAATGCTGGTGGAATTAATGTATATAGTAATCCTAACACAGGTATGGGTCGCCGCAGAAACAATCGTAAGAACCGTCGCGAGACCCGCCGCAACAATCGTCGCGCCAATCGTCGCAACAATCGCCGCGCTAATCGCCGCACCCAGCGCCGTAACAATCGCCGCAATTAAGTAATCTTACCAGAAATAATACATATATAATTTTATATAAGTATTATTTTATTACAGCTTTAGAAAATTAAAATGACTAATTAAAGCGTATTAGCGTTTACAAAAATATATACATAAAGAAAAGATGAACACCGGTAACAATATAACATTAGTATATAAGACATATCAAAATGATTTAAAGTGGATATATTATAGTCTGTTAAGTGTTAAAAAATTTGTAAAAGGCTTTGATGAAATTATTATATATTGTCATGATATCTGCTGTGACGAATTATACGCATTAATACGTAAAATTCATATAGAATGTCGCATAATACCTGTCTCGTATGACTATCATGGATATCTAAAACAAATGGTTGTCAAAGCGAGTTGTTTCAAAGATGTTACAACAAAATATATTATTATAATTGATAGTGATAATATATTTAATGTTGACTGTAATATGAAAGATTTTATTTTACCCTCTGGAAAAATAGAATGGTATTACTGGAATAATTTGCCAAAAGATCATGATATTAGAGTATGGAAAGAAGCATATGAATCTATGACAAAAACAGAGCAACACATTCATTATATGGCGAATGGGTTTCCATTTGTATTTACAGTAGAATCAATGAAGGGTGCATATGATAAATTTATTGAACTGCACGGTGAAGATTATAATACATTTTGTTTGAATGGATGTTTAAAATACAAAATTAATGTAAAAGAACCTATTTCTGGCGAACAAGGGCGATTTTTAGATTTAGCAAAGATATTTGAAGAATTTGAGTGGTTAGGTTATTATTGTCATAATTTTTCAGAAGATTATGTATTTATATCAACAGAATATAGAAATACAAAAAATAGATTAACACAATTTTGGTCTCATGGTGGTATAACAGATGATATAAAAAATCAAATAGAAAAAATATTAGATGTAAGACACCTGGAATAACACAAACTGTTGTCACAACTTACCAGAAATAATACATATATAATTTTATATAAGTATTATTTTATTAAATGCCCTAAAAACGACCTCTAACCGTATTACGCCCACCCTCATATACTTTTGTCAACATGGGAGAATCATGAACCTCACCAGGCACAGAGGCTGCAAATGTTCCGAAAAGCTTAGGAGCCTTATCCTTCCTCTCAATGCCTATTCCACCGCGACTACCCGCTACAAACCCACAATCGCTCTGTTCGCACATGACATATGCAAGAGGAGGCGCCTCAATTCTTGAATCATAGACAGTTCCAGCACCAGTCACCTCAGCTTGACGCTTACGCGACAGATGTATTAATTCACTGCCATTTTTCTGCATCCACTTGCGAGTAGCAAATTGCTGGCCGGCAGCAACATTCTTTGAGCAATTTGGCCGATAATCCGTAACTAGACGACCATCATCCATTTGAGCGGCAATCTGGGGATAACGATTATCAGGCGTTGGTTGAGTATTCTTGACTGGTGCCTCATTCTTTTTCACGTGAGTTTCAATAAGATACTCAGATGGCTGAGTGAAAAACCAGGGGCTTTGCGGTTCGCGGAATCCGTTGATATCCATCTAACGTGAACTACCAAATTTAAGCCTTCTGCAAATCAACACTGAAACCGGCATCAACACCCTCTAACTCCCCATCGACAGGTATAAGAGGCTCGGGCACAGCCGGTGCAGGCTCACCCTGCTTCTTGAGAGCATCGATCAGATCGCGCTTCTTCAGAGGGACACCTGATATGCCACGTTGACGAGCCAGAGCCTGGAGCTCCTTGGAGCTCATAGACTCATAGTTTGCATCCATCTTACGAATGGATGAAGAACCTGTCTCTGAAACTTCGGCCTCCATAACAGGCTCCAGAGACCGGAGAAGCTCCTTCTCCTCAGTCGCAACTGCATCAATCTCCTTTAACATATCAGCATACGACTCCTCGCTCACCTGCTCAACATCGGCAGGCGCAAGAGGTGCCGGGTTTGATATAGGCTCCACCATATCAGGTCCCATCATACTGGCCTCAGTGCTTATCTTGAGCGACATCAGCAGATTCTCGAGAAGACCTACACGCTTCTCATTCTGGTTCATGCGGCTGTACAGATAAAAGCAGACAGCGCCGAAGATTAATGTTAGAATAATACCGACGGTTAAACTATCTCCTAGGCCACTCATTTCTGGTCGGATGAAGGAAAGCGTTTCTTTCATACGGCCGCAGTGGTTCGACCAAAGGTCTTAGCCACGGGCTTCGACCAAAGGTCTTAGCAAAGGCCTCACACCTAAGACAAAAGTCCAAATTGCTGCAAAAGCAAATCGACACTACTGACTTCACAGATCCCCTTTTGCACTTTGTAAGAAAATTCGTACTTCCCCTTTGCTCTCCACGCCGCCACACACAGTCGCTTCACCTTTTCAGGAGCAGTATGGGCGAGAGTGTAGACGTGGGTACTGATAATACTCAAGCAATTGGTCTTTTCCCAGAGTGATTTGCAGAATATCTCACTGGTGCGCTTGGCATCGGGAGGATTTGTACTGTGAAAAAGTTCATCGTAAAGAACTAATCCTCTTCCTCCCTGTTTCTGGAGCACTGCACTTCCAAAGGCCACCTCTCTTTCGAACATACTCTGTTTTCCAGGGCTATCATCAAGTCGCATGCCATCGGCAATCCATGTAAAAGGGGTCATTTGTGCCTTTTTGGCAAAGACGGCGCCGAAGCTGTGGGCGACCACAACATTCATGAGAATTCCTCGGAGAAAACTGGATTTTCCACCACGATTAGGACCCGTTAGAACGGCGTGAGTGGCTGCCACTTCCTTTGCTGCCGCGCCTGCAGCCGCAGCAGCCGCACCAAGCCGCACCGAACTGACAACGCGAGATTCCACGGGGATGCTCGGATCGCCAAACTCCTTTATCATAAGTTGCGGCGATCCTCCATTAACGAACTGCGCCGCCACCACATCAGCGCGCCCAGCAAGTCGCAGCAACACCTCAAACCGCCCAAGACTTCTCATAGCGTGCGGTAGCCAGAACGGATTTTCCAGAACAAAGGCAAATGCCTGGCGTGCATCATCAGGGCACAAGGGTATCCAATTCTCAAGCCAACAAGACATCCACTCGCGCCACTCTCCACATAACTCTGCAGCAATTCCTTTTACACGAACTATGAGATTTCCAAGATTTAGACAATCGCCATCAAGGATCATAAAATGACGAGCCTGTTGAATGGGCTGCCACATCGCCTGGCCAATTGTGAACATTGTCCAAGCATTCTGAGCCAATCCCTTTATCTGCGTGGCTACATCGGGTTGCTGCTCGTCTCTTCCCGAGAGTATTTCTTCAGGCGTGCGTGGCATCGGCTGGCCATTCCACATACGCCATAAAATCCCAGAATACTGGGCAAATGTTATAGGAATATTGTAAAATGTCTTCAACATCAAAAATGGCAGAATAACTGAGATAAGAGGGAGGAGAAGTCCAAAGGCAGGTACAACGTAGGATTTGTAGATTGACAGGATGAAAAGTGCAAAAGGGATTGAATTGATTCCAGACCAAGGATTTCCCTTAAAATATACTTGATTGTATCCTTCCGTCTCCACCTGCGTAGGCTCTCGTAGCAAAGAGTCCAACCCTTTTGCACAGGTATTAAGAGCACTTAGAGAGTCCATTGCAATTGAATATTTCATTGTATTTTGATTAACGTATTTTTGAAGTTGGCTAAATGAATTTGCACGTTGCAGACAGGTTGCAAGATTGGGTGGCCAACGTTGAATCCCCTCCTTTATTTGATCTTTTACAAAGGAGTTATCTACTGACAGAATATTGCTTAATGTATCCTCCATCTATTCAGCATTCATCAATGCATATAGTCTAAGAAGCCGCAGCGCTTAAATTTGATTTCGTGTATTACCTAAACCGTAAGTCCCGTTACTATACACATGGCTTCTGTTTCATATGCTTCTGTTCTTTCGAAACCGGTTGAAGTTCCTGAATCAAAGTGTCCGGATACAATCGAGGCTGAAATAACGGATTGGATTGCCATTATGTCTCAGGTAACTCAGCCACCCGAGCAACTTACACGTCTAGTTGAGATTCTTCGTAGAGAGATGGAGACTCCTCAGACGGGATTTCGGAATGGTGCGGGTGGAGTTGCTGGTCAGCGGAATTTTGGAGGGGCAAGTGGAGGCAGTGGAGGCAATGGCAGTGGAGGAGGCAGTGGAGGTTCGACTCCTCCCCAGAATTGGAGAAATAGCTTTAGCGGTTCAAACCGTTTTAGTAGTATGAACCCGGCATCGCAGAAATCGGCATTTGATACCAGGACTGCACCAGTTCGCGGGTCAAGGCCTGGTGCAGCTTCTTCTGGACAGACATCGCCTGTGCAGCAGCAGCAGCAGCAAATACAGTCACAAGACGATAAAACTCCATCTCCCCGCCCCCCAGCAGGTCGTTATCACAGTCGCTTCAAGTCCTCTGGAAATTTGGAAGACAAGATTCTAAATACAATAATTGGTAATAAACTGAATGCATTCACCCCTCTTACATACAATGATACCCGTGACTTTATTTATCAAATCATGGAAAGTGGTGAGACAGAATTTACCCGCGATTTTATCGAGAAGGTCTTCCTGAAGGCTACTCTGGAGGAATTGTATTGTTCACTCTTTGCGAAGCTTATTGCGGAAATTGCCCACAAGTACCCGGTCATTTACGAGGAGATTCATAAGTATAATAAGGAATTCCTAAAGATCTTTGATGATGTTGAAGAAGATTCTGAAGCTTCTTATGAAAGTTTAATAAAGCAAAAGCAATACCGAATGGGATATGGCCAGTTTATTGCAGAACTCACCGGTTCAAATGCGATCGAAAAGAGTGAACTTACCGATATGGTTTCTATAGTTATTGAAAAGATCTATTCGTTTACGGCACTCGAGAATAAGACAAAGGTGGTAGAGGAGTTTATTGATTGTATTATCCGGCTTACGAAGGGTTTACGCGAAAGATATTGCAGTTTCTTTAAAAATGTAAAAGGGGAATTATCAAGTATAGTATCTGAGAAGGTGAACTTCCTTATTTCAAAGTCCGATGTGCGTCCGAGTTTGAGCAATAAAGCGAGGTTTGGGCTCATGGATTTGCGAGATATCCTTCAATAAGAATTATAAATTCTATGTGTTCATTAGAATGGCAAAGTCAAAGTCTGCACGCAAGTTTTCCTTTTTTAGCCGCGTATATTCCCCGATAAACCATCTGGTTTCTGCTACTCGCAAGGTCGGCCGCTCTGCCTTCAAGCGTTCTGGCAAGGTGGTAGATACCGGCCTGGGATTTGTGCAGAATACTGGCAAGACTATAACTGAGGAGGCGAATGCTGGCCTGAGGGGGTTGGTGCGTGGCACTCGTAAGAACCGTAAGAACAGCCGTAAGAATCGTAAGAATAGCCGCAAGAGTGGTGGTGGCCGCAAGGCGTCCCCTAAGAAGCGCAGCCCCAAGAACCGCAAGGCGTCCCCCAAGAAGCGTAAGAACAGCCGCAAGAACAGTCGTAAGAATCGCAAGAACAGCCGTAAGAATCGCAAGAACAGTCGCAAGAATCGCAAGAACAGCCGTAAGAATCGCAAGTAAAGGCGCGACAAGTAAGTTCCATATTTAAATCATAAATTAATGAATAATCCACTTTTTTAATGCATAATCGCACGAAAAAAGTTGATTCCACACCCTTTTACAAAAGGCAAAGTCCCATTTGTGAAAATGCCCCAAAGTCCTAGAATGAAGCAACCACCGGGTCGTGAGAAGAAGGCTGATTCCAAGAAGAATCCTAAGCGTGGAAATCCTAAGGATGATGATGATAGCAGTGTTGATGAGCACGGAAATGTCCGTGATCTGATTGACTATGACTATGAAACTTCCGATGATGAGACTTCTTCCGATCTGAGTATTACGAAATCCGAATTGAAAGCATTAAAGAAATCTGGTAAACTCCCCGAGCGTGTGAAAGAGGGTATTCGTGGAACTCGTCAAGCTGCATTGAAGGCACGCGAGCGCATTCGCCGAGAACTTAAAAAGGAGTCTCGTCGCAAAGTCACTCCCACTACCAATTCTTCCGACAGTAGCTGGAGCGAACTTCGTGATATTCCTCGTCGCAAGGGCGAGTCATATGAGGATGCCTACCGGCGTCTGAAGAAGAAGCGCAAGGAGGAAAGTGAGGAGGAGGAAAGTGAGGAGGAGGAAAGCGAGGAGGAAAGCCAGGAGGAGGAAGAGGAGGAAGTCCGTCCTAAGAAAAAGGGTCGTGGCTTTCTCCCTCGCAAGTCAAAGAAGCGTGAGGAGACTGAGGACGAAGAGGATGGAGAAACCCTAGGATCAGAGGATACAGATGAGGACGATGAGGATTATGAGGAGGACGAAGATGGCGATGCAGAGGATGCAGGTTCAGGATTCAAGGGAATTTCCATCAGTTTCGGCGGGGGTGGTGGTGGCCTTGATGATTCTGAGCGAATGATCCCCAAGCGTCATAACATGAAGAAGGAGTCTATTGATGTGCGCCGCTTTGTGAAGCTGATCACCAAGCCTATGGAGGAGGAAACGATTGATGATCAGATTGACCAGTTCAAGGCTATGGAGGGATCAAAGCAGAAGATCTTCCTGGAGGCTCTGGAGAAACGCTCAGAGTATGTGAAAAAGGAGCAGCCTTTGATGTTCCGCCTTCTGCAAATGAAGCTGACGCCTGAGACTATGGCACTCGTCATGAATAAGTATAATGCTCTCAATACCATGGATCCCAGTACAGGCGAGTACTATAAGATGCGTGCATGGATGGAGAAGTTGGTGAGCATCCCTCTAGGAATTTACAAGGAGATGCCGGTTCGCATTGAGGATGGCAGTGAGGCATGTGCGCCGTTCATGGAGAAGGCCAAGCGTTGCTTGAATGATGCGATCTATGGCCAGGAGGATGCCAAGTTGCAGATTCTCCAGTTCATCGCCAGCAAAATTGCGAATCCGACAGCGAGTGGCTTGAGTCTCTTATTGGTGGGACCTCCTGGCATTGGCAAGACCAGCTTGATTAAGAATGGAATTGCCAAGGCTCTGGAATGGCCGTTCCAGTTCATCTCGCTTGGTGGTGATAGTGATGCGACTACTTACACAGGTCACCAGCTTGTGTACGAGGGCAGCCACTGTGGCAAGATCGCCAATTGCTTGGCACAAGCGAAGTCGATGAGCATGGTGATGATGTTTGATGAGTTGGATAAGATCAGTACTACGCCGAAGGGTGAGGAAGTTCAGAATTTGCTGGTACATTTGACAGATCCGGTGCAAAACATGGATTTTGAGGACAAGTACTTGAGCGGTATTCCTCTTGACTTGAGCCGTTCTATGTTTGTCTTCAGCGGTAATGATATGGATAAGATTGATCGTATTCTCATGGATCGTATGGTTGTTGTGCGACTGAGCGGGTATGAGGTAAAGGATAAGATTGCAATTGCCGAGCAGTTCTTGCTGCCTACGGCACTGCGCGAGGTGAATTTGGTGGAGAAGGTGGCAATCAGTCGTGACATTATCCAGTATGTTCTGGATAACTTCGCAAAGGAGGAAACGGGTGTTCGCGAGCTAAAGAGATGCATGGAGCAAATTGCTCAACGCGTCAATATGTTGCGGATGTTCAATGTGAAGGAGTTGCCCTTTCACATTCCGAACTTTACGCTCCCCTTTGTGTTGAAGAAGGAGCACATTGATTTGTTCTTGAAGAAGAAGGATATAAATGCAGGCAAGCCGCCACAGGGCATGTATATTTAATCAGCGAAATCCCCTTGTAAAATAAATTCCAAGTCTTTTTTCCTGTCTTGCACAACCTTTGGCTGTAGAACAAGTTGATTCTGCTGCGCCTTCTCCTGCTGCTTCATCTGCATAGGGGCGGCCGCAGGCGCAGAAGGAGAAGGCGAAGACCACATACTATCCTGCTGATCTCTGGCGGCCATCATGGCTGAAAGAGACTGCCCTAGCCCACCACTACCCCCCTCTAACACAGGCTTTCCAGATCCACTGCCTCCACTGCCTCCACTGCCTCCACTGCCTCCACAGCGCCCCCCTGCCTTGTATTTATTCATCTGACACTTTGACATTCTATACCACATACAGAATGAATAAAGGGAAACAATTGATCGCCGGATTATTATTGTTCGCCTTTATTTCACTAATTTCTCTGGCTGCAATGTTTTTAATGGCAGAGCCAAAAGCATACAGCGAGCCATTTATAACTAAAAAAGTCACCCGGGTTTCAGATTGTAATTGTCTACCAGGGTATATTCCTTCCAATATAAAATCAAAGTACGATGATGGAAAAATATATCAATATCAAAGTATGAACGATGATGAATCCATTACAAATGAATTCTATTTCATTATAAAAAATTCAATTCGCCGTATTGATTTAAATAATCCATGTGGCTTCCCTTTAACAAAATCTGATGAGACTATAAAATCATTTAAGTATGAAGATTTAACAAAATACCATAATTTCAATAAATACATCAATGCTGTTCAAGGGGGATCTATTCCAATGATTGATTGTAATTATTTTAATAATACAGAAAAAATGGACTTTTATTTTTGTAAAAGCTTATCAAATCCCACTGATAAATCAACCTGTTATTAAGACGTATTTCGGCGATACATAACAATATATGTGCTCGCATCAAGTCGAGGAGCATCAAGAACAATCGCCGCCTCATCATCATAATGTGCCCAGCGCCCTGATACAGGATGTTTGGCCTGGGCAGTGTAATGACCGCCGCCTGCCGATCCGTGGTGGTGAATCGTGGCAAAGAGATCATAGGAATCATTTGCACTGGGCTCCTGGGTGCCAGGATGAAAGACGCGTGTGAAAGCAGTTGTTAAAGGGATATCAACGTGGGTATTAATGCGACGGCCATTATTATCATTCCTCTTTAACACAATAATCACCCAGTTTCCAAGACGCCATAAGCTGTGGCTGACAACTGCCTTTGTCTTATCTTTGCATTTTTCGCATTGATATTCATCGATCGTTTCACCATGTCCTTCGGCGATCATCAGATCGAGAAGATCAGCTCTATCAGTCTTTGGAATACAGACCTTTGTCATATTCATCGTTTCCCAGGATATACTCTCATTCTCACATTTTTCGCATTTCACAGATTTTCTTTGAATTCCGAATAATAATTCCACAAGTGGGCTATACTTCTTTTCAAATGACCTTTTCCAGAAATTGAGCGCGCCCTGTATATCGGTGTTAGAGGGGTTGTTGCGAATTGTCATGCTGACTTCTTCACAAAGTGCTTCATGTATTTGATCGAGAAGAAAGCATAGGAATTCATGGGCGTCGTGGGGAATTGGAGTGCGAAATTGCTCGAAGCCCTCTTTTATTGCAGCGGGTATCATGGCGCCCCAGAATTGCTTAGTGTTCACTTGACCGGTTTCAGAAGACCAGAGGGCTCGTAGAAGTTCGCTATATGATTCGAGGAGGCGCGATTTCTCAGATGATGGCTTATTCTTAAGAAGATCATTGCATTGGCCTTGTAGTATAAAGATTGTTAAATCAACTTGATGACGAAGTGCTTGAATAACTGAGTTTCCATAACAGGTATTACCTATATTTGTGAGACCGACAACACCTTTCTTATCAGATGGGATCGACATTTTGGGGGACTGAATGATTTTACACGGTTTAGATATCAATTTTTGATTTTATGTATAATTATTATGAATACAATGATATCTGGGATTTGATATATATTTATCATCAGAATAATCAACTGCAGGTAATAATCTAATATTTTCAGCAATTGCGAGATTAAGATCTTCTAGTAATAATATTCCATCCTTTCCAAGATTATGCGAAAATATCAAGTATCTACTTGTATTACTCATATTATCTAGAACAAGATATCTTGATCTTTGACAAAGTATAAGTCCCACAATCATTTCTTCTACATGAATTTTTATTTCTTCCTTTGTATACTTTAAAATATGTTTTTGTGGAGGAGTTGATTCTATATATTTCACATTATCATTTAATGTAAGCGATGTCCCATTTTCCAAATTATATTGGAAAGATCTAAGTTGATGAGTGCCAATTGGATAATAGAAAAAACCGTTTTTATCTTGGGGGCATGTACTGACAACACGGATATTTTCATTTTTTTGACGTACTAATTCACGGACTTCTTCAACAGCCCTATAGTCATCAGTTTGTACAAATATAACAGATGGATTTTTTGATAAAGCTAACTCTACATATATGTATGATGGTATAAATATGCTTTCTCCTATAAGTTTATCACCTCTGCGAATAAAAATAGATACATATGAATCCCCTAATTCTAACTGATTTGTAACTTTATCTGCAAGTTCATGTAAATATGGTTGAAACATAAAGACTTCTTTTATAGCATTCTTATAATCAAGAACTGTAAATCTACGATCAGATGAATCATCACAATTTATATCTGGAAGCTGCTTATCTGTTGTATCAAGAGTTGTAAACCAATCATTCCATCCAAGATTATGTAGAAAAGGCCATCCTTCTGACTTAATATACAGCTTTACATTATTCAGTTTACATATCATATACGTTTGTAAAAGTCGAAAAGAGTCTGAGAAGAATCCAAAATATTGTTTACTAAGTTTAAATTCCATAGTATCTTTTCTAACATACAATTTAAGCTGGGATAAACCCGTATGAGTTGTCCGGATATTTGCCATATATATTATGAATAATAATTAGATGGACGAAATTATTATAAAATCTCTTGAAGAATGGAATGGAACAGATATAGTTATAAAAGGATCGCTTGAAGAATGGAGGAGGATGAATCCAAAAGCTACAATAGCAAATATAAATGGTAGAACTGATTTAACTGATAAAGATTTTGTATATCTCAAAGGTATTAAAACACTCTATATGGATAATTGCAGAGTAACAAATGCCGCCTTTGTGCATTTGAATGGTATTCGTCAGCTTAGGATGAACAACTGTAAGCAGATAACGAATGAAGCTTTTGTAAATCTAAGAGGTATTAAAAAACTTCAGATGGATAACTGTAATCAGATAACAAATGATGCTTTTATTCATATTAGGGGTATAAATAGTCTGAGTATGGAGAGCTGCTATGGAATAACAGATACTGCCTTTAAAAATCTTAAGGGAATTCAAGGACTCACTATAGATGACTGTAATCAGATAACTGATGCTGCTATTGAAAATCTTAGAGGTATTAAACATTTCTCTATGAGCAAATGTAAGAATATAACAGATAATGCTTTTGTAAATCTTAGAGGCGTTATATCACTTGAAATGAGTGCCTGTAAACAGATAACTGACAATGCCTTTGTAAATCTTAATGGTATTAAGGAACTCAATATTAATGAATGTGATCAACTAACAAATGCATCATTTGTTTATCTTAAGGGCATTTATCAACTCCATATGATGAACTGTACCCAGATAACAGATAGTGCCTTTGAAAATCTTAAGGGTATTCAGATCCTTGATATATATGGGTGTAACCAGATAACAGATGCAGCTTTTAATAATTTTAAGAGTACTGTAGAGGCAGGTTTATTTAAAATTATTAGAAAAAAAGGCATCCAGTTTCTTTCCATGAATGGCTGCAAACAGATAACTGATGCCGCCTTTGTGAATCTTAAAGGTATCCAGGAGCTATATATGGATGACTGTGATCAGATAACTGATGCTGCCTTTGTCAACCTTATAGGTATTAAGACTCTTCACATGAGTCAATGTAATAAGATAAGCGATGCCGCCTTTATAAATCTTAAGGGAATTGAGGAACTTTCAATTATTGGCTGTAATCAGATAACTGATGCTGCCTTTGTAAATCTTACTGGTATTAAGGAGTTACGGATGAATTTTTGCGAACAGATAACTGATGCAGCCTTTGTAAATCTTAATGGTATTACAAATCTCTTTATGGATGACTGTTATAATATAACTGATGCAGCATTTGTGAATCTTCAGGGGATTGAAATTCTTTCTATAGATAGGTGTAAAGAAATAACTGATGCCGCCTTTGTCAATCTTAAAGGTATTAAAGCACTATATATGATTGGGTGCAATCAGCCAGGAATAACTGATGCCGCTTTTGCCAATCTTACAGGAATTACAACACTTGAAATGAATCACTGCAATCAACCAGGAATAACTGATGCCGCTTTTGTTAATCTTAAAGGAATTACAACACTTGAAATGAATGACTGCAATCAATCTGGAATAACTGATGCCGCTTTTGTTAATCTTAAAGGTATTGATTCTCTATATATGGGTGGGTGCAATCAATCTGGAATAACTGATGCTGCTTTTGTTAATCTTAAGGGAATTAAAATACTTGAAATGAGTTATTGTAATCAGCCTGGAATAACTGATGCTATTTTTGCCAATCTTAAAGACATCGAGATATTACATATGAATGGCTGCGACCAGTTTACGGGTAAAACATTAGATAAACTTGGAAATAAATTAGAAGAACTTCATATAATTGATTGTAGCGACGAGACAATAAAAAATGCGGAAAGAATATATGGTGTAACTATAGATGATCCTATTGTAAAAGTACATAACATAGATAAAATGTGGGAAGGATATACAGGTGGTGACATAAGTAAACTTAATTTTATCTTTGGTGAAAAACCAAATGATTGGTCATTTTGTCCAATCTGTCTTACATTAACAGAACGCCCTGAAGGATGTATGTATATGGATCATAACTGTAAAACGTCTGGAGTAGTATTTAATGAAATGTTGTATAATACATATAGTTTTTATAAAGAATATATTAAAAGTAATGTAGTGTCGTGGTGTACAATTTGCGGACGTATTACCCATAGTCACAATCACCATGAATTAAGTAATTTTGATACTCACAGTACTAGAACTGCAATAATAGATCTAGGGGTAAGGCCAGATCATTTTTCTAACGATTGTATTAAAAATGGCGGTGGAGGACTATTTGAAAAATTAGCACGATTCTATAAATTTATTGAATACGCCTTAAAATTTCAAGATGATGTTAATAAGAAAAGCGAGAATGAGATAAAAAATAAACTTATTAAAGAAGTTTGGAATGCTCCATTTACTGTAGATAAATATAAATTAAGAAATATATGGAAAAATAAAGATTTTGGTATTAATTTAAATAGTTTTCCTAGAAATACAAGTGCCCCTACTAAAGTAAATAACACAGTTAAAAATTTACCTGATATCCCTTTTACAGGAATTCTGCCTAAACTTGTTGGAGTAGGAGAGAATATTTATAGTGCAACTGTTGAGGTTCCACTAATTGAATTTGTTCATACCGATAAAGGTATCACACGAAAACATAGAACATCTGCCGAATTTATAATAAATTACGTTAAATCAAATCTTGATAAAGGTAAATTTACATGTTTTGCATGTCAAGTTCTTTTACATCCTGAAGAAATAAAGGAGTATGTTCAGCCAGTTGAGCCAAAAGTATATGAACGATATAAGAGACTATTTAATTTTACATTAAGAAAGAATAATACACAAAAGGCGGGTAAGAGAAAAAGAATTACCCGCCACCGCAAAAAACAATCAAGGAGAAAGGTATCGAAGAGAAAATATTCAAAAATAAAAAAGCGCACCCTTTAACACAAATGGCCAACTACGAGGTCGTATATAACGTTACCCTATTAGATGATCTTCATAATTACTTCCCAGCTCTTCTTTATGATAACGGGCGATTCCAGAATCTAACCCAATTATTTCACTATGTACGTAATCAAATGAATGCCCGATTTAATCTATACAGTTATGGTGCCTCTCTTGCAAATGCAGGACAGGGACAAGGACAAGGACAAGGACAAGGACAAGGACAAGAACCCAGACGAGGGAATGATGCATCCAGAATGGAACGTACAGTTATTTTGACTCCGCCACACGGTCCTATAAATTCTCCTATCGAAATACCCACGATCTCCGCAACAAGTGCTCTCCGAAATTTGCAGAGTGTTGAAACTTTGTTGGCATTTTTCAATACTGGATTAAATGATACTACGCCTGCAGCCAGAGGGATTCTATCACAGCCTGGTGATCTTTGGACATCCTTTGGTGAACCTGTCGTAGTTCGACCCACACCTGAAGTTATTGCTGCTGCTACTGAAAGAATTCAAGGGTCTGCCTTAACAGAAAATACAATATGTACTGTTTGTCAAGATAATATTATACATTCGGACATTGTCCGACGTATAAGAGCCTGTAACCATTCCTATCATCTAATATGCATTGATCAGTGGTTCAGACGAAGTGTATTTTGCCCTTCATGTCGTCATGATGTTAGAAATGTTAGCACTGCAGCTCAGGGGGTACAAGGAGGACAGGGGGAACAAGACACACAAAATACAGATGCAGATCAAGAAGGGCGTGTAAGTCCTTAGAATATAATGCTTCACTCGACTTGGCACTTACCCTAACGAGGCCTCACTAGGCCGAGTTAGGGTGCCAATTTCGAGGTGGTGTCACTCGCCGTTGGCGCTTACAGTGCCAACTTGCTCGTGAATCCCTCGACTTGGCACTTACCCTAACGAGGCCTCACTAGGCCGAGTTACAGTGCCAATTTCGAGGTGGTGTCACTCGCCGTTGGCGCTTAGAGCGCCAACTTGCTCGTGTCATTAGGAAAGCGATCCACCGTCATTCCATACAACTCAGAAATATCACGCATATGATTCTCCTCCTCAGGCAACAGCAAATTAATGGTGGTGCCCTTGCGCCCATAACGACCTGCGCGGCCAATACGGTGCACATAATTCTCAGTATTCGTCGGCAACTCATAGTTGATGACTAAACTAATCTGCTGCACATCAATACCACGAGCAATGATATCCGTCGCTACCATCACACGAGTAGAACCCTTAATAAACTGATCCATACGACGAGCACGCTCAACCTTCTCTAACTCACCGTGCAGACATGTAATAGGATATCCTTGAGCCGACATCTTCTCTGCAATCATCTCAGCCTTCTGGCGCTTGTTACAGAAGATCACCGCCTGAGTGATATTCAAATGCTTGTAAAGATCACAGATACACTCGAACTTATGATCCTCACGATCAATGTTAATAAAGAACTGCTGGATGCCCTCGAGGCGCACCGCAGTAGGCGGAATCAGAATCCGCACAGGGTCATTTAGAATCTTATTTGCCACCTCCACTACACTATCAGGCATCGTTGCACTAAACAGCGCAACCTGAGTGGTAGAAGGAAATCCCTTCTCCAGAATACACATTACTTGCTTATAGAACAAATCCTCAAGCATCTGATCTGCCTCGTCCATGATTAGTACACGCATCTCACTGCGATCAAGAACATTACGATTCACCAGATCGAATACACGACCAGGAGTTCCAACAATAAACTGAGCACCCTCCTCAAGCATACGAATATCCTCACGCAGAGAGTTACCACCCACTGCCGTCAGAACCTTTACCTTCATATCTGCACCAATCGCAGTGGCCACCTTAGCAATCTGCTGGGCGAGCTCGCGAACGTGAACCAGAATCAACACCTGAGGCTTCTTAATAGCGGGATTTACCTTTGAAAGAGAACCAATAACAAAGGTGCCGGTTTTTCCGGTACCTGACTGAGCCTGGGCAAGAATATCACGCCCCTGCACCATGGGAATAATTGCCTTGCTCTGAATTTGACTAGGGCGCTCAAAACCGTGTGAGTAAATACCACGCAACAGCTCATCCGGCAAGCCCATCTCGTCAAACGTAGACACAACCTTAAGATCAGGGGTAGATTCAATAGCAGTAGAGGACATCTTCTAAGTATTGACGGGCTCGACTTAAGCCGGCTAGTCGACAACAACTTTTATTTGCCTTCTACCTGCTAAAATTTGATATTCCATCTAAGGCAATTCAACGAGTCCCTCAACAGAATGGCAGATGACGGTGAGGATGTGGTATTAGGTGCAGAGGATGGTGATGACGCGGGTGACCTAGATGCTCTCGATACACTGGGTGCCAATGAGGAGTTCTCCACGGATCCCATGGCGGTTCTTCTTCGCCATCATCCTGAGTGTAAGGTTGACTATCGCGAATCCGTAGCACCCAAGATCTCGCTTATGGCATCTCCTCCGGCTGGCATAGATCCCAATCACCGCTCACCACCCTTTCTAACACAATACGAAAAAACCAAGATTATCGGCTTGAGAGCGAATCAGCTCAGTCAATCTGCACGCCCCTATATTGCAGTGCCAGAGTATGTTACGAATGTGTGGGAGATCGCTAAATTAGAACTCGCACAACGTCGTCTTCCTTTCATTATTCGCCGTCCCATGCCTGATGGAAGTCATGAGTATTGGCGCCTGTCTGATCTTTTAATCCTGTAAAATACTTGCAACATCGTAAATATGCCTCTGATGACAGCGAATTAAATCGCCAAATGTATATTGTCCCAAATTTAAATGACTACTTATAATTGTGTCAAAATAGCCGCGGTTTTTTACGTCCACAACTTGCGCCCAAAAAGAGGCCTGCCCATTGTGTAAAAGAAGATGATCTCCACAACGAATCTGTTTAACATGTTCGTTGGGAAGATTACTGGCTGATTGCAGTAATCGCGGGCATTTTATCATGGTTTATTGTATTTTCTGATATGTTCTTTAATGAGTCCTTAGACCGCTGGGGTGGAAAAACTTTTATAGAGAATATTATAATGGAAAACGGTAATTTTATACATAATGAAAACAAAAATATGTGGGTAAGCAGTCGAAACAGTCGAAACAGTCGAAACAGTCGAAAGTCCAGGCGCAACCGACGCGTTAATTTATATATAATATATATAGATGTCTCGCTCACAGCTTGGCCAAGATCTTGAAGTTATTAAATTTTATAATAACAAAGAGAATGGATTTTTTATTGAAATAGGTGCCAGTGATGGTTTGAACTTGTCAAACACGCACTTACTTGAAATGCAATATAAATGGAAGGGGATTTGTTGTGAGCCTATTCCTAATAACTTTGAGAAATTGGTGAAAAATAGACCAAATTCTATATGTTATAAGGAGGCAGTTTATAATCAAAGTGGGCTAACAATTACATTTGATATATCTAACAATTTTGATTTACTCTCTGGTATTTCTGAACATATTGACAAATATAAATCACATGTTGATAATAATAAAACAGTCATTCAAGTTCAAACAATCTCTTTATTAGATGTATTGGACAATGCAAAGGCTCCTTCATTTATTGAATATATGTCATTAGATACAGAAGGTTCTGAATTGGAAATTCTTAAAAATTTTGATTTTGGAAAATATACCTTTGGATTAATCGATGTTGAACATAATTTCATTGAGCCAAGAAGAACTGAGATTAAGAATCTTTTATTATCAAATGGATATATCTATAAAGGTGCAAATAATTGGGATGATATGTACAAACATTCTTCTGTTTGAATCGGTGTTTTTCAATCTTTTAAAAATAGAAGAGTATATTATACTCTTCTATTTTTTTGAACTATGGAGATCAAAAGATCCGAATTCTGTGAGCAGGCTCAATAAACATAGCCGCCTCCTTTGGCACATCAAAGGCCGCGTACCATTCATCAAACTGAGACACGATTAAATTCACGCGCAAATAGGCTGGTGCGTGAGGATCAGTATCTATGGCCGACTCTAACTTTTCTTCGCGATATTTTGTTCTCCATGATACCGCGTAGGCAACAAAGAATTTCTTATATTCGGCCTTAATGGCTTCTGGATCAATGACCCCATTTTTGTGCAGTGCATCTTTCAGCGCTTGTAGAGCAATTCCCAGTCCGCCCAAATCGGCAATATTTTCAGACAATGTCTTATTCCCACTCACATGTTTATCGCCAATTTTCTGCTTATTAAATAAGGTAATAAGATCTTTTGATTTGTGCAGATATACCAAATTATCCTTTCTCGTCCACCACCTTTTTCTTTCACCGCATTCATTAAACTCTTTTCCATAATCGTCAAATCCGTGGCAGATTTCATGCCCTATGACTGCACCCAGACAACCGTAATTCCAGGCAGGAGATTCGTCAACTGAGTAAAAGGGTTGTATACAAGATCCATAGGGAATCATTATCTCATTGCTTTCATTGAAATAATAGGCATTCACACGATATATTCCCTCTGACCAGTACTTATATTTCTCGCCTGTACGCATAATCATCCCCTGTAAATAATGTTCGCCAAGAATAAATACATTTTTCAAAAGATTCTTAGGGTCAAGTGTAAAAGGAATGAGTGGTGGCCAACTATGCGGCCGAACTGTTTCAATACGCATGCATGATATTTTCTTAATGGCGGCGAGACGAGTCTTATACTGTAGCCACTCTATGTTCTCAACTCTCTCTTTTGCTGCGTGCACAATGGACTCGGTGAACGTATAGATTTCACGAACAAGGCGCCCGTTGCCGGCCTTCTCCCAGAAAAGACGAGAAAAATCGTCCTGCAAATAATCATAGACGATTTTCACTAGAAGTTCGTTGCGCGGCATCTTCGATTTCTGGCCGACCAAGACTTTTCCGAAAAAGTCAAAGTATAAATCGTCGAATGGTGCAGGTAAAAAGACCAGAGAATTCATGATATATGTCTGGGAAAGATAGAGTTTCCAGTAGTCAATTGGAATTTCATGAATACATCGGCCAATGTAACGAAACCATGGTGCACTAGAATAATAGAATGTCTGGGATGACCACCCCTCGACACCGAGAGTTTCGAACCAGAGTTTCCACGGAATTCTGGGAAATTTTTGGGGAAGTTTGGAGCCCTTGGTTTTTGTAATCGTGTCCCTCCAGAGTATCTCATTCTTCAAGGCCATAGTTTTCTCCAAATTAAAAATTCTGGGCAAGCTAGGCATTTCAAATAATTCTCCCAACTTCTTCATCAGAACTCTATAGGGGTGGGTAATCTCATCACGACTGTAATAGGAATGATGGAGACCAGGTGCTTTCGTATCAATAAGAAAATGAACAGTCTTATCAGGCGCAACATAGTTCTGCAGCTTCAATATACTAGGATATCCCCTCTTACACAATTCCGCGAAATGAATAAAGACATCATCAGGCGTTCGAATACATTGCACAGACTGTAAAATATTCTTTAAGAATTCGACACTATTGCCCTGCACTGATTTCTTAAGACATGAATCTGCCAAGTCCTTATATATTCCAGGTTTTTTATGCTGCTCATCTATAATTTCCTGCGTTGTCTTCAATATGCATCGTTCGGCTTCTTCGCTTATGCCGAAATCATTCTCAAATCCTGGCATTTTTACCGATTTCATCCAGTCACCGTTGACCCAGGTATAGAAGTCATCACCTATTTCAGGGCTATTATGATAAGAAGACTTGGAAGCAATTGCTGGAATAGGGATGCGGCAAAGCGTGCTTTGGTTCTTCCTTCTTTTTCTTGTCTCGCCCATCTATTACTTTACGACACATTTCTGTCCAACATCTGCGACGAGCGCGATTATTTATGGACATTAGCTTCATGCGATAAAGTTCGTGGGATATGGCGAGGACACTCATTTTATTATCGGGTGTGCTTTTCTTTGCATTAACTTCCGAACACACCTTTAACACAGTTGCATGATATTTTTAGCTCATTAAGTGACGAAAAATACGAAAATGCCGGGAGCTCATGTGTATGAAAGCTTGGCGATTACTGAGTCCAGCGCTTACCACAGTTCAAGCAGTGGATGAAGATGGTCATCGGCTCATCTGCAGACCGGGTCTGGAGCTCATAATAAGTACACTTGCGCATCTTACAACCGTTGCACTGCCACTTGTTAGTAGCACGAGAGAAATCGCCCTCAAGCTGGATGCGTTCCATCTTTACCTGCTTGTCTACCATACCCTGCCACTGTTCAGGACACAGCTCATAGTAATTCTGTTTAACAATTTGCTCAAGAGTTAGCTCATTTGTCACATATCTCTCCCACAAATTCTGGTTCTTGATGTATGAAGAATTATCAAGATTCCCAATCACCCTTCTTGCACAGGCTAGATACATGTCAGTAAATACTGGATTTCCCCATGATTTGCGGACATTATTCTTATTTGCCTCCTCAAAGGTGGTATCATATAGAATCTTCTCCAGTCTAATACGAGTTTCCTCATTCATTGATTTGCTAAATGATTTGTGAATGACCTGAAGAATCTTTTGGCGAATTGGCGAGCCGGTTGTATCATTATGCTCTTCAATCTCTGGTTCTTCGACAGGGGCGATAATCAACTTCTTTTTTGATACGCGGATAGGCTTTTCAATAAGAATGGGTGCAGCCTCTTCATCATCATACTCGTCTAAGTCATCAATTGCATCATTCTTCTCAGATCCGTCATCATCAATGGCAGCATATTCCTCTTCCTTTTCGGATTCATCATCTGGAATGACTTCCTCAATAACCTCCTTTTCCTCATCTTCATCATCCAGTTCCTCCTCATCATCACCTTCAAGCTTTGTGGTATAGAATGTCTCATAATCGGCAGTCTTGAGAGGCACGGGAGACTCGTAGGATACAGGAGAACTGGATGCTAAGACTAGAATATCTCCGAAATATGTGACACCCTCGAGAGGAGGGGGCAAGTGATGCTGATTTTCTTGGGCAGCCTTTCCTTCCAGATAACCGAATAAGAAGAGAGTTTTTTGTTTGTATGCATACTTTCCAAGAAGAGCAGGGGCTTCCTTCTTTTTTAGAGCAGTTGCAAGAGACTGCGCAGTAACTGACTTTAGTTTACCTTGTCTAATCTCGCCCTTTTGTCCTAAAAACACAATGGGAATATCAACGGCCATGGTGAATATTTGTTTGCTTAAACTCTCGCATCAACTTTTAGGCAGGAGTTATGAATATACTTCGGAGGACTTGGGTATTTTCTGAGGGGCAGTCTAACTCTTGGTGCATATGGGACCTGGGCGATGAGATATGGGAACTGAAGAATGAGATTCTTAGACATTTCCGAGTCGTCTCCCGTATTCTTTTATCGCCGCAGACTCTTGAAGAGACTGTGGAGATTCTTTGTGATTGTCCGATTCCATTGGAGGCAATTGAGCGCAGATCCGCAGGAGTTGGATGGATTGTGTCAGAGGAGATTATTGGCGCGGTGAAGCGGGGAGAGGTTCAAGAAATGGGGGATGCGAAGGAGAAGATCCAACAACCTGTTCGTCATTATCAACAACCACAGGCGCCTTCGGAAGTGTCATCTGGACTTGGGGTTGCAAAGCATGAGAGGCAGAAGCAGAAGAAAGCGATGTCTGCATCGTCACCTTCCCTGTTATCAGTCTCATCACAACCGGCTTACGAGAAACGGAAATCTCAGAAAGAGAAACCGGTTCAGAAACCAAAGGCATTGTTGGCTGTTTCTTCCAAGGAAGACAACACGATCGAGCAGGGGTCTCAGTCGAGTTATTCTTCACATGCATCTGTTTCTCATTCTGCAAATTCGAAGCAGCTTTGGTCGTCGCTTTCTGAGTGGATTCCGTCGTCAGCACTTTACCAGCCATCTCTACATTCACAGGCGTTTTTAGAAATATCTGAAAAGCCTATTCACATTTTTGTTTCTCCGACAGGCAGTGCAGGCAATACACGCAATGCAGCCAGTCATCAGCGTCGCCATAATCGGCCGAAGCAGCTTCCTCTCCTAATTGTTTAAAAAAGCGTTTATTTGTTTTATAACACAGCAGATGAGTGGGCGCATTGTAACATCGATTTTCGTGGCACTCCTGATCTTCGCCATTTATTCCTGGTATTCAACTCGCACAGCAATGGAAGGCTTTGATATAAACAGTCAGCAATATGCTGAGGCCGAGGTGTATCATCCCCCACCGCCTGCTTTAGAAAGAGCCGTTATACCCGCAGGTCCTAATGCACCGAATCAGCTTGCCTCCCCCAATGCCCCCGCTGTAATCATGCGCGAGGAGAAGCCATATGATCCGCAGGCCGAGACGCACGAATCCGCTAAAATTCCTGAGCGCCTAAGACACCCTGAGAGAATGTATAGTCCCGGGCTCGTAAATGATGATGTGCAGACTGCTGTGGCCGCTGGAACGGCCAGTTATGCGAGTAGTCTTACACAGGATGCGCATCAGGTATTTGGCCCCGAGTTTGCACAGAATGGAAGTATTTTTATGGATGGCGTGATGGCTAATGACACTGAGTTAAAGAGTGAGTACTCGTCTGTCTAAAGCTCTGCCACGTGTTAACTAACAGTATGGAACCTAGTCTCCGCTCAAGCACTCAGCGAGGTAATGAATGTAAAGTCCGTAGAACTGATCCGGCTGTCCACGAAACGACCAAACGATTCGTGGAGAGCCTATGTCCTGATATGCGTATTAGTCAATATGCTGATTTGAATTTTGCCGCAAAAAAGATGGAACGTGATCTCTGGTACTGGTTGGAGCCAGTGGGAGGCGGCCGTGTGGGATTTCTGGTGTTTCGCCCTGGCCAGCCGGCTATTTGGATTGACGAGCAGTTCAAGCAATCCTATATCGTGCAAATACGCACGAGTTCCGCGATTTACCAGAAAACCTCTGTTTTCATTGCCAGCCTTAACAAGACTGATGGTCTTCTGCGCATTGAAGATGCCTGGATTTACGCAGGCAAGTCACACTTAGAATCCCCTTTTACACAGCGTTGGGATTGTGTTCTTGACTTCTTCTTTGATTCGTACAAGGAGGATTTGAAATTGCAACAGGGATTGCGCATTGAGCCGGCGATTTTTCATAGTTTGAGTAAGATTGACGAACTGCATTTAGCAAAATCTGTCCCGGCAGTCCTATTTGCGCAGGGAGAATCTGCGTTTCGTAGGCTTCGTGTGCAGATGTATAATGAATTTTCTGCGGTTACGCCAAAAGCTCCAGCCTCTATTATCTCCACAGCACCAAAATCAAAAAAGAGTCCTGGCTTTGCTGCTCCTATGTTTGTTGATGATACTCCCGATCAAAACGGTTCTATAGCTCGTATTGTAGCTCATGAGGAGTATCCCGATACCTATAATATATGGATTAATGGTGTTAAGAAAGGATATGCGGCTGTTCAGGATCTTGCGCTAAGTCGTGAGCTGCGTAGTGCAATAAAAGATGTAAAAGAGTTGCTTGTGAATGTGGCTTGGAACGATGAATTCAATATGTATGAAATCCTTTCGCGAGTCTAAATAGAATGCCGAAGAGGAGCAACAGGAGCAAGAGAAGCAAGGGTAGCAAAAAAGTGAAAAGACAGGGCGGTGGTGGTCTTGGTGGTGGATGGGGCTTTACGGCTGCACCCTTTGGTGGAACTGTGAACAATCCTATTGCTTGGACATCAAATGGAAACTGTAGAATGACTGATCAGCGCCCTGGATTTTTGACCAGTGGATATACGGGTCCCAAGGGTCTCCCTGGACTGTCTTCTATGTCTGGTGGTGCCACGCGTAAAAACCGCAGAGGTTATCGTAAGAACAGTCGTAAGAACCGTAAAAATCGTAAGCAGGCCGGCGGCCGCTACGGATTCGGCGGCGTCGATGGCACAGTGATAGGTCCTCCTTGGGGTGCTGGGTTAGCTGCGACTGCGCATGTTCCTTGCGAGGCGAGCCGCTCACCTATCCCGCCCAGTGGTGCCGATGGCACACTTAATAAGATTGGCAGCTATCTCTGGGATGCTCCCCATGGCCCCAAGAGTCCCATTGGCCAAATGGGAGGTGCTGCACTAAATCTATCTCCCGCCTCTCTTGGCGAGGGAACAGGTTCTCCCTCTTTAACGGAACAGACTGCTGGATACACTCACCTTCGATCAGGTGCTGATATATTTCCCACCGCCGCTGGTACACTTTCTATGGTAAATGCTCCTGCAGCTGGTCGCTTCATGAATCCGGCCTGTTTGAAGACTGGTGGTAGACGCAGAAGCGGAAAAAGCCGCAAAGGCCGTAAAAATAAGGGTCGTAAGAATTCTAAGAAGAATCGCAGTCGTCGTAACTAATCATCCATAATCATGCATCCTGCCTGAAATGACTCGACCTTATGCTCTTTAGAAGGTTTCTCAGGTTTATTTTTTGAATCCACAATTTTGTATTCACAGCGTTTATAATACGTCCTCCGCTTGAGCCATTGATTCTGGTAGACATCGTGACTGTCCACAATGTCTACTATAATAGGCTCCACTTCCCGCTCATCTTTCCGCGTTCTCAAAATACGCCCCGTACTTTGTTCAATCTTCTTTCGCGGCGACGCCATAACCATTGTATTCAGTGTCTTAATATTCATCGCCTCTGATGCCATTGCATATGTACCCAAGAGAACTTGAGCCGTCCTCGCACCTTCCTCTCGCACATCCTCTTTCATCCCGCCAATATAATACCCAACCGTCGTACCTTTCGGCAAGCCGCGCTCAATCCTCTCCAAATGCGACTTGCGCTCACTCAACACCAAGATACGCCGCTTCGTCTCTTTTACAAGATCTGCCATAATTCCATCAATCGCCTCATTACGCGCTTCACAAACTACAACCTGGGTAAGAAGCCGAGCCAGAATTGTCTCACCTTGAGAATCTACAGGCACTTCTTGGTACGCCGCATCATCAGTATCGAAATCCACCTTTTTCACAATCACGCCAGGATCGGCTTCCCGTTTCTTTTCCCAGTACACGGGCTTACCCAGAAACCATTCAAACACTTTTGTCAATCCGTCATCGCGTGTAGGAGTTGCAGATAATCCGAGCATATATTTGGTCTGAACTTTGAGAAGTGCACGGCTGAAATGAGCCGCTCCAAGATGGTGGCACTCATCAAAGATTGTTAGACCAAATCCGCGAAATTCCGTCTCCGTAAAATCGCGCGCTACTAGAGTCTGAATCATAGCAATACAGCAATCGTAATGAACAACTTCAGGCGTATCACCGATATCCACACCAGCATCTTTGAGCCGCTTCACAAGCTCGTCTTTCGTGCCACCGACTTTGAGACCAGCATTCTTTGCCATCGTCTTCAGCTCAGGCAACGTGCGCGACTTTGGAATAATAGTATCAGAATTAATCTGTTTCTTGTTTTCCTGGAGAATACCTATCCGAATCCCAGGCATCAGACTTTGAAGTTCTCCGCTCCACTGTTGTAGCAAGAATTCCTTATCGACCACAATCATAAAACGTTTCTTGAGGCGGGCAGCAATATTGATCGCCATAAAGGTTTTTCCGCGACCACATGGCACACAGATCAAACCATTCGAACCGGCTTCGAGAAACTGATTTACAATAGCGACCTGGTAGTCATATGGTTTTCCAACAAATGTGAGACTGTCCGATCCTCCCCTAAGATCATCACCATCAACCAGAATATTTGCATCAGGATTGCCAAATCGTTCTTGTGCCCACATACGTGGTATGTATAGGCGA
>Ga0114962_10000723_pt1 | contig 29013 bp, 26 predicted proteins | sample C_130820_MF_Meta_FD_87017 | JGI IMG/M metagenome (GOLD analysis project Ga0114962, IMG submission 87017) | Freshwater microbial communities from Lake Croche, Canada to study carbon cycling - C_130820_MF_MetaG | ecosystem: Environmental > Aquatic > Freshwater > Lake | place: Lake Croche, Canada...
GACATGGGACTGAAGCGCCAACTCGGCCTCTGGAGCATGACGTTCGCTGTCGTAACCGGGACGATAGGATCGGGTTGGCTCTTCGCGCCGTTCCTCTGCGCCAAGTTGGCGGGTCCAGCCAGTCTCCTGGGCTGGCTTTTCGGGGGCCTGATGTCGTTCGGGATCGGGATTGTCTTCGCGGAGTTGGGGGCTCTGGTAACAAGTTCCGGCGCCCTTGCGGAAATCCCCCTGCTTACCCACGGGAGGACATCCGGATTAATCGGGGGCTGGAGCGTCTGGATCTCCTATGTCTCGATCCCCGCAATCGAGGTGCTTGCGATGATGCAGTATCTGGCAAGCAAGTTCCCGTGGCTCACGATCACTGTGGGCAATGAACAGATCCTGAGCACTGCGGGGATAGGATGCGCGGCGATGATGTTGTGCCTCTTTGCCTGGATCAATCTGAGCGGGATCGGGATCCTGGCCAAGTGGGTCGACGGTCTTACCTTCTGGAAGCTGACGATCCCGCTGCTGGTTTCCGTGACCCTCATGGTGAAGCAATCGCACTGGGGCAACCTGGTAGAGAAGATCCCTTGGAACGGAACGATCCGTGACGAGATCCTGAGGGCGGTGAGCACGGGAGGGGTGCTCTTTAGTCTCTTCGGATTTCAGACAGCGATGAACTTGGCTGGAGAATCCAAGCGCCCCCAGCGCGATGTCCCCCTCTCCATGGGTATGGGGCTGGCAATCTCACTGGCGATCTACATGGTCCTCCAGCTCGCTTTTTTGGTCTCGGTCGACCCGAGCCAACTCACCCACGGGTGGAGTCAACTCGTGCTGACGGCCCACGGAGGTCCCCTGGTGGCGATAGCCCTGGGGGCTGGCCTGATCTGGGTGGCCAATCTCCTCCTTGTCGATGCGGTGCTCTCGCCCGGAGCCACTGCAATGGCCTATATGGGGGTGTCGGCACGCGTGAGCTGGATGATGGGAAAATGCGAGCTGCTCCCAAAATGCTTCCAGCGCCTGAATGACCAGTCCGTCCCCTGGGTCGGTCTGATCAGCAGTCTGGGGATCGGGATCATCATGCTCTTCGGGGGGCCGAGCTGGCAGAGGATCGTCGGCTTCCTGACAGCCACCATAGTGATCGCGCTGGCGGTCGGACCCGTGAGCCTCATGGCGCTACGCAAGCAACTCCCCGGGGTGAAGAGGCCATTCCGCCTGATCGCGGCTGGGCTCTGGTGTAGGCTGGCCTTTGTCATGGCGACTTGGTCGATTCTCTGGAGCGGAAAGACCTCTGTGCTCTGGGCCACCGGCGCGATCCTACTACCCACGATCCTCTTTCTGGTGCCTCAGTGGCTACGGGGACGACACCTTGAAATGCGGAATGGGCTCTGGTGGATCGCCTATTTGGGTGGCCTGATCGCCATCCTCTGCATCACGGCCCCTGATGGTTGGCACCCCCTAGCCCTACGGCCGCAGATGGTCCTTACAGCGCTGTTTGCCCTGGCGATCTTCCCCATCGCGGTGGCCTCAAGGCTCGAGAGGATCTCTCCTGACTCTCAGCTCAAATTTACGGACAAGCACCCCGGAGATTAACCCTAGAAATACTAAAGGTTATTATACCGATAACGGTTAAGCTTCAAATTCCTAAGAAATCGTGCGAATAGGCATTTGCGATACGGATTATATTTTGCGCTCCGAGGTGTGACCTCCTAATTTGTCGCATGCCTAAAAAACGCGACGGGATCATGACAGTCCGCATTCCCACGGACGAAAAAGACATTCTTCAGGCCATCGCCGACAAGGCCGATGTGACTCTGAGTGATGTGGTGGTAAAATCGGTGAGGGACTTTATTGAAGCCCACCCCGTTCCTACGAAAACAAAAGCCAAGAAGTAGGCTCAGTCGGTGTGGTTCAGAGGCTGGTCAGGGATCAAGGATCTATCTTCCTTGATCCCCTTCTTCCTATTATCCCGTTCCCTCATCTCCCTCATCTCCCTCATCTCCCTCATCTTCTTAAGTCGATAGTTGGATAGATATCGGGAGCTACTCCCCGGGAACTGGGTGATGCGAACTCTTGAAGAGCCACCAGAGTGAAAAGTGCACGCACGAGAAGAATAAGCGTTCCACTTAGGGGTTAGTTTTTGCGCGAGTGCGTGGGCGGGCGGATCCTTAGATCAAGGAACCAACCATGAAAACAAATCCTCTCACGCAGGGAAGCATTTCAAGTAAACTCTCCGGCCTCGGCACGGTGAACTGGGAGATGGTGAAGAACCGTGCCTCCGAAATAGCGGTGATCAATAACCGTCCCGACAACCAGATACAGGAAGAGGACTGGGAGGAGGCAGTGAGCGAGCTGACAAGAGGAACAGAACTCGGTACCCCCGAGGTAGAACGCCTGAGCGAGGCTGAAGCCTCCAAGAAGGAGACAAGCTACGAGTCACCCAGCGAGGATACAGACATGGAGGGTCACAGCATAAGTGCCAGACTTGTGGAACAGGGAATTCTAGAGGCCGAGCACGACACGATGCTGCAGGCCGCCATGAGCAAGATCCCCCAGCCCAACTCTAAACCCAATGCCAAGGAATGAGTCATGAGGGTCGCTGTCTTCAACTCCAAGTCCTACGACGAGGAATTCCTCAACTGGGCCAATAGAGATCATTCGCATGAGCTTGTTTACTTCGAGCCCCACCTCTCCCTGGACACCTGTGGTCTGGGCTTTGGCTTCGAGGGCATCTGCGCCTTCGTCAACGACAAGCTGAGCCGCGCAGTCCTGACCAAACTGGCTGAGCATGGGACCCGTCTTATCGCCCTTCGCTGTGCAGGCTTCAACAACGTCGACCTTATCGCTGCAAAGGAGCTAGGGATCACGGTTACCAGAATCCCGGCCTACTCGCCGCACGGGGTGGCCGAGCATACGGTGGCTCTGATCCTGGCACTGGAAAGGAAGATCCCTAGAGCGTTCAATCGTGTGAGGGACGGCAATTTCTCACTCGAGGGACTAATGGGATTCGAGCTCTACGGGAAGACGATCGGCATCCTGGGAACGGGTAAGATCGGCCTGAATATGGTGAGGATCATGCGGGGTTTCGGCATGGAGGTCTTGGCCTGCGATCCATTCCAGAGTCTCGAGTGCGCCGAGATGGGCGGGCGCTATGTCTACCTCAGCGAGCTCTGGGAAAAGAGCGACATTATCTCGATGCATGTTCCCCTGACTCCTGAGACCCATCACATGATCGACGCTCGGGCTCTCACTCAGATGAAGAGGGGTGTCATGATCATTAATACAAGCAGGGGCGGGATTATCGATACGGCGGCCGTGATCGGAGGTCTGAAGAGCGGTCAGATCGGTTTCCTGGGACTAGATGTCTACGAGGAGGAAGGGGACCTCTTCTTCGAGGATCTCTCGTGCCAGATCATCCAGGACGACTTCTTCATGAGGCTACTGACCTTCCCCAACGTGATCGTCACAGGCCACCAGGGATTCTTCACGGACAGAGCGCTCCATAACATCGCCGAGACGACGATCCAAAACATCTCCGACTACGAGCATCACGCGGTGGCACCCGAGAACCAGGTGACGACCGCCAATAGACGCAACTGACCATGAAAAAAAATCCTCCCCAGAGCCCTAGCTCCAAGAATTCCTCCGCGCACTCCAACTCCCAGCATTGGATACGCTGGTTTTCGGACACCAACCGATCCCATGTCCACATTGTGGGAGGGAAAAACGCCTCTTTGGGCGAGATGATCAGCAACTTAGGCGACGCGGGCATCAGGGTCCCGAATGGATTCGCGACGACGGCGGAGGCTTACCGAGAGTTTCTACGAGCCAACGATCTGAACGGGCCGATCTCCCTCTGTCTTGCCGGCCTGAAAAAAGATAACAGCAACCTGCCTGCTGTCGGGAGCGCTGTCCGGAAGATGATCCTAAAGGCCGAGTTCCCAAGCGCGATGGCCGAGAAACTTACAGGCGCCTACCGGGAAATGAAGCAGCACTGCGGCAATGCTGTGGAAAGTGTGGCGGTACGCAGCAGCGCGACGGCGGAGGATCTGCCGGAGGCCAGCTTCGCGGGTCAGCAGGAGTCCTTCCTGAATATCCGCGGCGAGAAGGCGCTGCTCGAGGCCTGCAGGAAGTGCTATGCATCGCTCTTCACCGACAGGGCTATTATCTACCGCATGAACCACGGGTACGACCAGATGAAGGTGGCCCTCTCGGTCGGAGTTCAGGAGATGATCCGGTCGGATAGGGCAGGATCGGGTGTTATGTTCTCGATTGATACGGAGACGGGGTTCCCGGGCTGCGTGCTGATCGATTGCACCTGGGGTCTGGGAGAAACCGTGGTCCAGGGGATGGTGGAGCCCGACGAGTACAGGGTTTTCAAGCCGCTGCTGGGGAAAACGTCACTCAGGCCGATCATCGAAAAGACACTTGGACCCAAGAAAAAGAAGATGGTCTACGCGATGGCAGGACATTCACGTTCTCACTTCCATTCGTCCTCTACACGTCTGGTGAACACCACGGAGAAGGAGCGCTCCAGCTTTGTCCTGAATGACGAGGAAGTCCTCCAGCTCGCACGGTGGGCCTGCATCATCGAGAAGCACTACGGGCGGCCGATGGACATGGAGTGGGCAAAAAATGGCCCAAAGGGCTCTCTCTATCTCATCCAAGCTCGTCCGGAAACCGTCCAATCGCGCCTGAAGTCGGCGGCACTCAAGTCCTACAGGCTGAAAGAGAAGGGGTGCCTGCCCGCACTTGTAACTGGACTGGCCGTGGGTGACTCCATCGCGACAGGCAAGGTCTGCCGCCTGGAGAGCGTTGCTCAAATCGGGCAGTTCGTGGAGGGATCTGTCCTTGTGACAAGGATCACCGATCCGGACTGGGTCCCGATCATGAAAAAGGCCTCAGCCATCGTGACCGATCACGGGGGCAGAACCAGCCACGCGGCAATCATCAGCCGAGAACTCGGACTCACCGCGATTGTCGGGACCGGTGATGCCACACGCATGCTCAAAAACGGGAGCCAAATCACGGTCTCATGCGCCGAGGGGGAAAAAGGATCTGTCTACGCAGGGATCCTGGATTTCGAGGTCCGCGAGATCGACACCACGAAGATCACTAAGACCCGGACAAAGCTGATGGTAAATGCGGGCGACCCTGCCACCGCGTTCCGATGGTGGAGGCTTCCGAGCGACGGTGTCGGTCTGGCTCGTATGGAGTTCATCATCGGGAACCTGATCAAGATCCACCCGATGGCTCTCGTGCACTTCAAGCAGCTTAAGGATCCAGTGGTAAAGAGTGAGATCGAGAAACTGACCATGGGTTACAAGGACAAGACCCGCTACTTCATCGAGACACTGGCCCGAGGGATCTCCAGAATCGCGGCCGCTCATTATCCCAAGCCAGTGATCGTGCGGATGAGTGATTTCAAGACCAATGAATACGCCCGGTTGATCGGCGGCGCGTCCTTCGAACCGAAAGAAGAGAACCCGATGCTCGGATGGAGAGGCTCGAGTCGCTACTACAGCGAGGGATATCGTGAGGGCTTCGCTCTCGAGTGCCGCGCCGTCCGCATGACGAGAGAGGAGCTGGGACTCGACAACATCGTGGTCATGATCCCCTTCTGCAGGACGATACACGAGGCGGACAAGGTGCTGGGAGAAATGAGCAAGAATGGACTAGTCCGTCACCGTGACGGGCTTCAGGTCTACGTGATGGCAGAGATCCCCTCCAATGTGATCCTGGCGGAGCGATTCGCCCAGCGGTTCGATGGCTTCTCGATTGGATCCAATGACCTAACCCAGCTGGTGCTGGGCGTCGATCGCGACAGCGGTATCCTGAGCCATCTCTTCGAAGAGCGCGACGAGGCCGTGATGACGGCGATCGCGGATTTGCTTTCCAGGGCCAGAAAAAGCGGTACCCACACGGGCATCTGCGGCCAGGCGCCCAGCGATCATCCGGATTTCGCACGCTTCCTGGTGAAGAACGGAATCGACTCCATCTCAGTGAGTCCCGATAGCTTCTTGGCCGTAAAACGGGTTATCGCCAAGGCAGAGCGCGACTTCGAAATCCTCAAAAAGAATTAACATCAGCCGGTGATTAGCTCACTGACTGAGTTCGAGAATCGATAGCCTGGAAATTTAAGCTGAACGCTTAGGCTCTTTCCGTTGAAAGGGTCTCCTGTCGGGTCGAGGTTACTCCAATGAAAAGCACGATCCCCGTAACAGTCTCCACGATCCTTCTGCTCGTCACGAGCGGGTGCACCACGGTAACGGACCGATATGGAAATACCCGTTCAGTGATGACTCCTATGGGGGCGGCAGTCGTTCAGACCGCTACGGCTACAGGCATCGGCGCGGGTACTGGGGCCATGATGAGAGGCTCTAATCCTGTCGCGATCGGCGCCGTGAGCGCCGGCGCTGGAAGCGTAGGCTCTCAGGCCATCAACGCCTTCATCCCCCAATCGAACTAGGCTTGGGAGCTTCTCGCGGGCTTCTCCATGGGCTTCTCCGCCCGGCTCGGGTCTACTCGGCAGACGGAGTGGCCTTATCAGCCGGAGGAGTTTCCACAGTTTCCTCGGTGTCCTCTGGAGCCTCCACGACAGCGTCTGGATTCTCGACGATATCGTAGTCGCTTGAGGGCTTACCCTCTGCCTTGGCTTTTTTCTTTTCTTCCTTCTTGCGCTTTTTCTCCATCTCTTTCCTGCGTTTCTCGAATCCGTAATTGATTTTAACCATGGGTTGTTCTGTTGGTGTTGTGGGTTGTTGGCACAGGTGCGGTAGCGACTAAAGGTCGCCAATGTCACCATTCAGCCATTTGTTGAATTTCTCGTCGAGTCTCCCGAGCATCGCTGCGGTATCCCGGTCCATGTTGGTGAACTGGGCCCATTTCAAGATGTCCTTGGACTTTCCGGAACCCTCGATTTCCCCGATGAAGTCCTCCACCAAGACTCCCTGCGAGGCGTAGGTGCCGCGAAGGTGCTCCTTGCAGAGTTCGGCTGTCTGGTTCTGCCTGTTCTTAGTCCCGATGCCCATTCAGAAGGAAAGTGAGGATCCGATTCGAGGGCTCAGTAGGCTCCATAGGCTCAGAGGAGAGCCAGCAAGAGCGAAAAGGAAATGGTGCGAGTAACTCAATAGGCATCCAACCTACTCCCTTTCTGCCCGCACACTAATAAAATTATTAAAAAGTCTCCTCGGACATTCGCTGGGCCATCAATCGCACTTCTTTATTTTATCTTGCAAAACATGGAAAGCCGTTTACCTTGAAGGAGTTCGATATTTAGTGATTCGTTGCATGGTGGATTGCCCGTTGATTTTTTCGATGGTGATTTGAAACCCGGTTCTCGGGAACAGCTCTGACTAGCAGATTTCAAACCAACCAAAAAAACATCATATGAAACTATACGTAGGCAATCTGACCTTTGACACCACCGACCAGGATCTCCGCGAGCTCTTCACACAGTACGGCAAGCCGACGGAAGTCGCCCTTGTTACCGATCGTGAGACCGGCCGTTCCCGCGGATTCGGCTTTGTCACCATGGGCAACGCCGAGGAAGGCAATGCAGCTATCAGCGCTCTCGAGGGCAAGGATTTCCAGGGTCGCAACCTGACCGTCAATGAGGCACGTCCCCGCGAAGATCGTCCCCAGGGCGGTGGAGGTGGACGCTCCTTCGGAGGTGACCGCGATCGCGGTCCTCGTCGCTACTAATCCTGCAAATTGAGTTGCCAGAAGGCCCCAAGAAGCCAATCAATCAAGGCGGGGTTCCCGAAAGGGGACTCCGCTTTTTTGTGTTCTTCCATGAACTGCTGATTGGCCGATTCATTCTCCGGGTGGCTAAGAACGGAGCTCCCGTGAGGATTCTCCCGGAGATAGCATGAGATGTAGTCAGCGATAGCCTTGGCGATCACAGGGAAGGTTACCAAGCGTTGGTCCAGGAGCTTTCCCTGCACGTCCTTCCGGTCAATGAACTCAATCTCCAGAAAACATTTGGGAACCTTGTCGAGCTGGGGATATCTCTGCGTCTGATAGAAGAGGTAGGCGCCCGTGCCGTCATGGATGTGGTGGTCATTGAGGGAGTCCATCGCGGGCGAGCGCGGGAGGAAGTTCCGTACGGCCGTCGAGGTAGCCGCTGTAAGCCCATCTGCAAAACGGAGGTCTGCCTCGTGGTTGGGGTTGAAAAACCTGCTCTGGATCAGGGCCACCGTGCCGAGGGCTGCTCCGTGGCGGAAGGTATTGAAGTGGATGCTGACTAGAGCCCCGGGATTCCGTGAGTCGGCTGCTACCTTGGCCCGTTGGGCGAAGTCAGGGTTCCAGTCATTGGTCCTGGTGAGGATGCAACGGATCTTCGGAGTGTGATTGGAAACGCGTTCTGATTCAAAGGCTCTCTGGATCTCTCGGGAAAGCTCGAGTGTCAGATCCTTCTCCCTTAGACCCGACGGAGAGGTGGCGTTGTTAGGCGAGGAGTTCGACTTCAGGAGGTGTGTCCCGGTAACATTCGTCCCCCCGTGGCCTGGGTCAATGATCACTGTCAACTCTCCAGCGGCGAACAGGCCAGACATGCGGAACGCAAAGAGACCGATGAGGAGGAACGTGAGCGAAGGGTGTCGAAAACGCTTCACGGAATCCATCACACCCTAGGATACCTCCTGGAGAAAAGATAGGCGAGTTCCATGGAATCCGAGATCCTGAAGTCGGCGCTGGTGGGGTTGGTTCCCCAGTCCCGACGAAGAGGCACCTTCTGGACAGCATTATTGACGCTAAGCATCCGAGCACCAAGGCTCGTCAGACGATCATCGAGACTCGGTCCCAGATCGCCGTGACCTGTATGGGCTGAGCCAACAACAAGGACGACGGTAGCCTTGTATCTGGATGCCATTTTGGCGGCAGCACCTTCCTGTGCCACTCCCCCGTCGGAACGGTTGCCTGTGGTCAACTTGCAACCGAAGGGAAAGCTCTTCACGCCCAAAACATCAGTTCAAACATCCGTCCAACAAAGAAGGAACCACTAAGAAATCAGCTTATTGATCAACGGGAAACACTACTCCCTCTCTTCCCGGGCCTCGGAATCGAATTCCTCGATCTTGAGCAGATCATCGACATCAAGGGCTGGAGCAGATGGTTGACCCGGAAGACTCTCCACATTACGGAGGCTGCGCTCAATGGCCCGCGAACGTGTGCCGACGGTCTCGATCTTGTTGGTGGCTTCCTGAAGCTTCTTTTTCACGCCATCAAGAGCATCCCCAAACTTGGCAAACTCGGCCTTCACATCGCTGAGCGTCTTCCAGACCTCGCTTGACTGCTTCTGGATCGTGAGTGTCTTGAAGCCCATCTGAAGACTGTTCAAAAGCGCGGCAAAGGTCGTGGGGCCTGCCAGAACGACTCGGTGCTTGCCCTGCAAATCCTCGATGACTCCTGGAATGCGGATGATCTCGGCAAAGAGTCCCTCAGTCGGGACGAACATGACACCGAAGTCGGTAGTGTGCGGGGGATTGAGGTATTTGGAGGAGATGTCCTTGGCGCACTTGAGGACGGCGTCACGCAGCGCCTTGGTCGATTCCTCGATCGCAACAAGATCGGCTCTCTCCTGGGCCTCGTGAAGGCGCTTGAAGTCCTCGATGAAGAACTTGGCATCCACGGGCAGCCAGACGACGGAATCATCCTCTCCCTTGCCCGGGAGCTTGATCGCGTACTCTACGATCTCTCCTGAGGCGGGGTTCGTCTTCACGTTCTTTTCATACTGGGCCGGCGTGAGCATCTGCTCGAGCAACGCTCCCAGCTGGACCTCTCCCCAACCGCCGCGGGTCTTCACATTGGTGAGGACTTTCTTGAGATCCCCAACACCAATGGCAAGGTTCTGCATCTCGCCGAGTCCCCGGTGCACCTGCTCAAGGCGATCGGAAACCTGCTTGAAGGATTCGCCGAGGCGCTTCTCCAGGGTCCCTTGGAGCTTCTCATCAACGGTGCGGCGCATCTCCTCAAGGCGGAGGGCGTTGTCATCACGGAGCTCTTTGAGCTTGGTCTCCATGGTGGCGCGGATGCTCTCGAACTTCGTGTCGTTTGCACTGGTCAGTGCCGTGATGGTCTCAGAGAAGGACTGCAGGCGATCATTCTGGGTCTGTCCGAGGAGGGTAAGTCCGTTCAGGAGTGAGGCGTTACCCTGGTTGAGCATGGTCACTGTCTCCGTACGGCCGTCACGAGCATGGGTGGCGGCTTCCTGACGGGTGAGATCGAGTTCCTTGCTCAGGACGGCTGCATGCTGATCGTGCATGGCGCGAATCTGCTCCAGCTTAGCGGCGATCTCCTCTGGGCTTGCGCCTTGGGAGGAAGCCATGGGAACACCAGGCTTTCTTAGCTGAATCACCAGCACTGCGATCAGCAAAACAACAATGAGTGAGAGCAGGAAAAGTTCCATGACAGAAACGACTTTACCCGGAAGTGGCGCGATTTTCCGCTCAATTCCTCTTTTTCCCCAAGGAATTCTGCTATTTTGTTATCGCAATGGTCACCATCACTTCTACCTACGACGGCGGTCTCCGCTGCACCTCCACCCATGGCCCCTCTGGCGTCAAGCTGATCACCGATGCCCCGCTCGACAACCATGGCAAGGGTGAGAGTTTCTCACCCACCGATCTAGTCGCCACGGCTGTCGCTAACTGCATGATGACCGTCATGGGAATTGCCGCAGAGAGGCACGGAATCGATATCAAGGGTACTATCGTCACTATCGGTAAGGAGATGAGTTCCGACCTGCCACGCCGCATCGTCGGCCTCAAGTCCGTGATGACAATCCCCCTGCCCTCCGATCACCCTCAGCGCGCTTTGCTCGAGAATGCCGCGAAGGCCTGCCCGGTGAAGCAGAGCCTGTCTCCGGAAGTCGACGCCACGGTCGAGTTTCGCTGGGCGGGGTAGTTTGGGGATAGACTATCGGCATCCACTATCAAACCTAGTGAAGCCGCCCTAGGAAAACCGGGAGCCGGGAGCCAGGAACTAGAGCTCTCTAAGATGTCCTGAGGATTGATTCGCAAGAAAGTCTGCGTAGGCATGCCTTAACCCAGTCTCGAGATCGTATCTCGGACGCCATCCGGTCGCGAGCAGCTTGGAGCTGTCCATCAGCTTGAGAAGGGTGCCGTCCGGCTTGCTGGAATCCCAGGCAAGCTCTCCCGTAAAGCCCGTGACCTTGGCGATAAGCTCCGCAGCCTCACGGATCGTGACATCGCTGCCGTAGCCGACATTAATCCAGTCCGGGGGATTTTCCATCCCGAGGACGGCTAGAAGCCCGGCTGCCAAATCATCGGCATGAAGGAATTCACGTCGGGCGATACCGGTACCCCAGAGCGTCACGGTCTGAGCACCGCTCTGCACGGCCTCGTGAAAGCGTCGGATGAGAGCAGGAAGCACATGCGAGTTCTCCGGATGGTAATTGTCACCGGGACCATAGAGATTGGTCGGCATGGCCGAGTGAAAGAGGACCCCATACTGCTTGCGGTAGTATTGGCAGAGCTTTAATCCGGTGATCTTGGCGATAGCGTAGGCCTCGTTGGTCGGCTCGAGCGGGGAAGTCAGCAGACATTCCTCAGTCATCGGCTGCGGTGCCTCGCGCGGATAGATGCAGGAACTGCCCAGGAAGAGGAGGCGCCCCACACCCTGCTGCCATGAAGCATGGATGGTATTGTGGGCGATCGCCAGGTTCTCATGGAGGAACTCGGCGGGATAGGTGTTGTTCGCATGGATGCCGCCGACGCGTGCTGCAGCCACAATGACGACCTCAGGCTTCTCCTTGTTATAAAAATCGCGGACCGCAGCAGCGTCGAGCAGGTCAAGTTCGCTGCGCGTGCGGAGAAGGAGTTTCTCATGCCCGAGCGTACGAAGGGCCCTGACGATGGCCGATCCGACCATGCCGTTGTGTCCCGCGACGTGGATGCGCGTGGAGGAGTTCATGGACCTAGGAGAAGGAGGGAGGGGTAGACAGAAGAAAAAAACCGCGCTTGGCCGGGATTATGGGGGTGTAACTCCCAAGCCGACATCTGTACCAGTACTCTGGTAGGCCAGCTCGCGGCGTGCCAACTCGAGGTCGGCATCTGTCATGATGCGGACAAGTTCCTTGAACTTCACCTTCGGCTCCCAGCCGATCTGCTTTTTGAGTTTGGCAGGGTTGCCGATAAGCAACTCCACCTCGCTCGGGCGCTCATAGCGTGCATCGTGCTTCACATACTGCTTCCAGTCCAGATCGAGAAGACCGAAGCACTCCTCGCAGAATTCACGAATCGTGTGGGTCTCGTTGGTGGCACAAACATAATCGTCCGCCTTCTCCTGCTGGAGCATGAGCCACATCACTTCGACATATTCCTTGGCATAGCCCCAGTCGCGCCGCGCATCGAGATTGCCCAAGTACAGATCGTTTTGAAGACCCATCTTGATGCGGGTTGCGGCGCGGGTGATCTTGCGGGTGACGAAGGTCTCGCCGCGTCGTGGACTTTCGTGGTTGAAGAGGATGCCGTTGGAGGCGTGCAGATTGTAGGCCTCGCGGTAGTTGACCGTGAGCCAGTAAGAAAAGACCTTCGCACAACCATAGGGGGAACGGGGATGGAACGGTGTCGTCTCGATCTGGGGAACCTCATGCACCTTACCAAACATCTCGGAGGAGGAGGCCTGGTAAAACCTCACGTCCTGGGTCAATCCCGATTCGCGGATAGCCTCAAGCAGGCGCACCGTGCTGAGTCCTGTCACATCGCCGGTATATTCCGGCACGTCGAAGGAGACGCGGACATGGCTCTGAGCTCCAAGGTTGTAGATTTCGTCGGGGCGAAGTGCATAGAGGAGCTTGGTTAGTTGCGACGAGTCGGCCAGATCGCCGTAGTGGAGGAAAAGACGCGCCCCAAGAACGTGCGGATCATTGTAGAGGTGATCGATCCTGCTGGTATTGAACGTGGAAGCACGGCGGATGATGCCATGCACCTCATATCCCTTGGAAAGGAGAAGCTCCGCAAGATAGGAGCCATCCTGGCCGGTGATGCCTGTGATGAGTGCTTTTTTCATGCGCAAACCCTAGCATCCAAGATGTTATTTGTCTTTCTGTATCAGGAGAAAATCACAAGCCGCATGAAGCCTTCCCTTATTGGATCCATAAGAAGCTGACTCCCGGATTCGAACGCTCCAGATCCCGATCGGTGCGGAGTTCCGGGGCCAGTGTGATCATTTCCAGGGAAACCGGGTGAAAGATGGAGAACTCCTCTCCTGAGGCATATCCCAAGATATCTCCGTCGCTCTGATACTCGGCGAAGACTTTTCTCAACCCCGTCCTCAGCACCCCTCCACGGCCACCCGAGCCGTAGCCGTGGATGATCTTGAGGACGGAGATGCCGTCTCCGTGGCAACGCCTTACTTCCAGTAGGAGTCGGCGCTTGGCTTCCTCGAGTGTCGGAAGTCCCTCCTTGATCGTCACTTCACGGAGGGACATGAAATCAGGATCTACTTCGTCTTGAAGACGAGTTCCCCACCGGCAACATCCGCCTTGATGGTCTGACCCTCGTGGATCTTTCCATCGAGGATCTCCATGCTGAGGGGATCAAGGATCTTCTGCTGGATGACACGCTTGAGCGGACGGGCACCGTAGGCTGGATCATAGCCCTCCTTGGACAGATAAGCGCGTGCCTTGTCGCTGAGTTCCAGATGGAGCTTCTGCTTGCCGAGGCGTCTGGAGAGACGCTCAAGCTGGATATCGACAATCTTGCCGATCTCCTTGTCGGTGAGTCGGTCGAAGATGACGATCTCATCGACACGATTCAGAAACTCGGGGCGGAAGTGACCGCGGAGCGCCTCCATGACGCGCTTGTTCCGCTCCTCCACAGCCAGATCCTCCATGATGTATTGGCTGCCGATATTACTCGTCATGATGATGACGGTGTTCTTGAAATCAACCGTACGGCCCTGACCATCGGTAATCCGTCCATCATCGAGGACCTGGAGGAGGACATTGAAGACATCGCTATGGGCCTTCTCCACCTCGTCGAAGAGGATCACCGAGTAGGGCTTCCGGCGAACGGCCTCGCTGAGCTGGCCACCCTCCTCGTAACCCACGTACCCGGGAGGAGCTCCGATAAGACGAGCCACGGTGTGCTTCTCCATGTACTCGGACATGTCGAGTCGGACGATGGCGTTCTCGTCGTCAAAAAGGAACTCGGCCAGGGCCTTGGAAAGCTCGGTCTTACCAACACCCGTGGGGCCGAGGAACATGAAGGAACCGATCGGGCGGTTCTCTTCCTGGAGGCCGGCGCGGGCACGGCGGACGGCATTGGAAACGGCTTTGATCGCCTGAGACTGTCCCACCACACGCTCGATAAGACGCTCCTCCATCTTGACGAGTTTTTGCCTCTCACCCTCTTGCAGGTTGGAGACGGGGATGCCGGTCCAGACGGAGACCACCTTCGCGATATCCTCTTCAGTCACCTCTTCCTGGAGCAGGGCGGATTGGCCGCTCTTGGCGAGCTTGGCATTGTGCTCCTCAAGCTTGGTTTGCAATTCAGGAATGCGCCCGTACTGGATCTCGCTCGCCTTGGCAAAATCACCCTGGCGTTGGGCGGTCGCCAGATCGTTCTTCATCACTTCGATCTGCTCGTTGATCTTCTGGGACTTACCGATCTCTTCCTTCTCCTTCTGCCAGCGGGCTTTCAGTTCCGATCCGGTTTCCTTTGTCTCGGCGAGTTCCTTCTCAAGCTTCTCCAGGCGCTCTTTACTGGCGGCATCCTTCTCCTTACGGAGGGCCTGACGCTCCATCTCGAGCATCATGATCTGGCGCTCCATCTGGTCGATCTCGGTAGGCATCGACTCGATCTCAATCTTGAGACGGGAAGCGGCCTCGTCGATCAGATCGACAGCCTTGTCGGGAAGGAAGCGGTCAGAGATATAACGGTGGGAAAGGACCGCAGCGGCAACCAGGGCGGCATCCTGGATACGGACGCCGTGGTGGACCTCGTAGCGCTCCTTGAGCCCGCGCAGGATGGCAATCGTGTCTTCGACACTCGGTTCGTTAACCTTCACGGGCTGGAAGCGACGCTCGAGGGCCGCATCCTTCTCGATGTACTTGCGGTACTCGTCCAGCGTCGTGGCCCCGATCGTGCGCAGTTCTCCACGGGCAAGCTGGGGCTTGAGGAGATTGGAGGCATCCATCGATCCCTCGGCGGCACCTGCGCCGACGATGGTATGAAGCTCGTCGATAAAGAGGATGATCTCCCCCTCCGAGGCCGTGACCTCCTTCAGGAAAGCCTTCAGACGGTCCTCGAACTCGCCGCGGAACTTAGCTCCGGCCACCATCGCACCGATATCCATTGCGACCAGGCGCTTGTTCTTGAGCGAATCGGGAACGTCCCCGCTGACGATACGGCGGGCCAGTCCCTCGACGATGGCCGTCTTGCCGACGCCGGGCTCGCCGATGAGCACGGGATTATTCTTAGTGCGCCTCGAGAGGACCTGCATGGTGCGCCGGATCTCCTCGTCGCGCCCGATGACAGGGTCGATCTTCCCCTTGCGGGCCATCTCGGTGATGTCGCGACCGTATTTCTCGAGTGTCTGGTATTTCCCCTCGGGGTTCTGATCGGTGACGCGCTGGCTACCACGGATCTCGACCAGGGCCTTCATCAGCGCCTGGTGAGTGACACCGGTCTCTTGGAGTAACTTGGCGACGGCGTTCTTCTCCTGACTCAGGGCCAGGAGATAATGCTCCGCGGAAAGAAACTCATCCTTAAGCTTCGCCATCTCCCCCTCGGCGGAGTCGATGCTCTTGCGAAGTTCATTACCTACAAAGGGCTGGGCACCTCCGTGCACCTTTGGCAGAGCTGCGGCGGCCGATTCAAGCGTAGCAACGAAAGGCTGAACGCTCACTCCCATTTTCTCCAGAACGGGACGAGTGAGGCCTTCGCTCTGTGCGAGTAGCGAGAGCAAGAAATGCTCGTTCCCGATCTCTTGCTGGCCGAGACCTGAGGCGATATCGATCGCACCGTTAAAGGCCTCCTGCATCTTGGCTGTGAATTTGTCAGGTTTCATGGGGGGAGTGTTTTTTATCCGCTATTTTCTGGTGGGGGTGTTGAGCTTGATTCCCTTCCGAAGAAAGGTGGGAACGTCGAGATCCTCACCCTCGACGATGGTCGGCTCGCTCTTGTCAAAGCGACCTCGCTGGTAGGTGTCCAGAGCAAGTGTGCCCTGCATCTGCTTGGAAGCTGTAGCGGCCTTCTTTCCAAACTTGGAAGCAGGCTTTGTCTGATCCGGAAAGAGCTCGCCGGTGCCTTTTTCCCCTTCACTGTGTTCCGGAGGCTTCTCATATCCACCAGTCGATTGAGGTAACTTTGTTCCAATGGTCCCAATGGTACCAGTCCGACTGATTGAGCTATTCGAGCTGATCGCGCCATTTGAGCTATTCGTTTCGGCGGTTTCGTTGCTTTCACTTGGTTTGGCAGGCTTCCTGATAGTCCCTCCGGAAGAGGCTAGGAGATAGAGCTCCAGAGGCGATCCGAGAGGCCCATCCGCATGGACTCCTACTTTTATCTGACAGTTATCACCGGCAATTTGTTCAATCTTACCCACAACGGCTTGAACCTCCGCAAAGGAAATGTCCTTGGCCCCTCGCAGCAGAAGAAGAATGATTGCAGACTCCTTAAGTGCCGCCCCCTTGCCGGGTATGGTCAGGAGGGGACTCTTCAGGGCCCTTTCCAGCGACTCGTGGAGACGGTTGGATCCCTCGGCCTTGCCGAATCCGAAATGGGTAAGTACTCCAGGTTTACCCAGCACATTGTGAATGTCAGCACGGGTGATCTTCACGGGTCCCGAAGTGGAGAGCATCCCGGTCAGCGCCAGAAGCGCAGCTAGCAGTGTCCGGTCGGAAAGCACGAAGGCCTCACCCACAGCGGATATCGATGGAGAGCCGCCTGAGAGTTGATCATTCCCGATCACGAGTACTGCGTCACAAATCTCCTGCAACTTTTCCAAGGAACGCTCTGCGAGGTCCCTCTTGTGCTTTCCCTCGAAGGAGAAGGGCATGCCGACACAGGCCATCGTAGTCAGGCCAGCCGACTTGGCACGAATGGCCAGGGCCGTCAGAAGGAAGGAACCTGTCTCACCACCTAGACCACCGCAAAGAATGACGGCCGAAGCCCCCTCAACGGTCCGACCGAACTCCTCGTCGATCACGCGAAACCCCTCCCCCGGATCTCCCTCGGGCACCTCGATTTTTTCACGGACAATGGAGGCATTCAGCGAATCGCGATCATTATTGACAGCCAGAAGTCCGGTCATGCCCGGACACTCCACGGAAAGCAGGTCGAGCACGGTAACACCGGCATTGCCAACACCGACCAGGATGCGACGGGATGGTGAAGTACTCATCGGGAACGTTTCTTGAAGAGGTTACCAAGTCCGTGAGCAAGGCGATCAATCATACTCTCGGGCGCGATGTTCTTGGTCACGAGCCTCGCATACTTGGTCAGTCCGATTGCGGTAGAGTACTGCGGGTCCTCGAAGATCTGGGTGGCTCCACTGACATTACGTGCGCGTGTGAGCTCCACCGGAATGTCAAAGACCTCCTCGGCGACCTGGGCGATTCCCTTCAGCTTGGAACACCCCCCAGTGATCATGACCCCCCTGATGAGATCTATCATCCCCTCACCGGATGACTCGATGTCGCGGCGGATCAGTTCAAAGATTTCCTTTACCCGGAGGTGAATGATCGTTTCAAGGGAGATGCGATCGACGTCGCAACCTAGGAATCTGGGATCGTTCTTCAGAGAGATAATCCCACCCTGTGAAACCGCCGGATCGGATGCTGAACCCTCCTCAATCTTGAGAAGTTCAGCCCTGGCAATCGGTAGCCTCAGCCCTACGGAAATGTCATTGGTGATGTGGTCCCCTCCGAGAGCCAGCACGCCGCTGTGCCGGATGGCACCGTCGATATAGACCAGGTAATCGGTTGTTCCGCCCCCGATATCGATCATAAGTGCCCCGTAGTTCTTCTGATCCTGGGAAAGAACAACTTGGGCGCTGGCAAGCGAACTGAGCACAACATCCTCGATGCCGATCTTGAGCGACTCGATGCAGCGGAGGGTGTTGTGGATGCGCGTCTTGATCCCGTGAACAATGTGAAAATCGGCCTCCAACAGCGCTCCTTCGGACTTGAGGGGATCGATGACGTTCTGATTCCCATCGACGTGATAGGCCTGAAGAATGGTATGGAGAAAGGTGTTCGGTGTCGGAATGGCGACCTCCTTCGCATTCACCTCCACGGCCTCCAGATCCTCGGTTTCGATTTGTCGTTCGCCGGGAAGGGCCAAGGAACCGCGATTATTGAAGCTCGCCAGATGGGCTCCCGTGATCGCGACCCAAACATTGCCTATTTCGACATTCGTCTTGTCCTCGGCATCCAGGATCGCCTCACGGACACACTCGGTGACCGTCTCCATATCCACGATCTCCCCCTTGCGTACACCTCGTGACGGGGTCTCCCCCACTCCGAGAATGCTAATCTGATCATCGGCCCTGGCTTCGGCGACGATAACGCTGATCTTCGTCGTTCCGATCTCGAGTCCCACAAAGATTTGCTCGTTGGCCATGACGAAAAAATGGTTTGCCGGAGGCTAGTTATGCTTCGGGGTTTTTTTGGAGGAGACGATAGGTGCTATTTTGTCAAACCCTTGCTCGGGCGTAAGCACAAAAGTAACGGGAGTATTACGGCTGACCATGAGATTGGCGGTCTGAATCTTGCGGCCGGTTTCCTGGCAATGATTGAGCAGCTTGCGAAGACGATCGAGTTGCGCCGGCATGTCGGCATCTCCAAGAGTTCCAAACGTGAATTTCGCACCTGAGGCATCGGTCACGACGGCGGCATAGGGCTTGGAGACATCGATCGAGCTGATCCGAAAAGTCTCTTCGGGAAGTTCAGAGATGGCCTGTCTCAACAAAAGGGCCGTGGCGAGTGGCGAACTCTCTAGTTTCTTACCAGGGACAGCATTGCCCAGAGAAACACCTCGAAGCACGGGAAGCCCCAGGAATTTATTATCGAGTCTGACTGGACTCATCATCACTCCATCCTTATCGCAGAGGAAGCTCTTGCCGGGGATGAACGATTCACCGGCGGCCGCTTCGCTCTCTCCCGGGGCAACAAACAGGAAAACGGGAGCCCGCGGCTCCAACCCAACTTCGATGGTGTCGGGCAACGTCCGTTCGATGCTTACGGAGCGGACCTCGGGAAGGATGGTAAGTTTCTGGTTCGCCTGCTCAAGGTCGAGGCTGAAGATGTTCTTCCCCTCGGAGAAGCCCGTCAGCTTCACTAATTCCTCCTGGGTAAGAACCCCGTTGAGATGGGTGACAAGGTGCTTAAGATTATATTCGGGGTTATTGAAAAAGAATTTCCCGCAGGCAATCCGCGCTCCGACGGCCAGCAGGCCGAGCACGATCACGATGAGGAATGCCTTCCAAAGGAAGCTGTTCGCCTTGCCGCGATGCTGACGTTTCATACTGGCCGTTCGCACATTCACCTCGAGGAGGTGCTGACGGCGCGCGGGGCCGACTCCTTTACGTTTGTTTCCTCCAGTATTGCGTCGTGTTTTCATGCGCTGGCGGTTCGGGCTGTGAGTGATCGTTCTGCTATTCTGCAGCAAAGGGCTGTAAAATCGAGCCCCATGGCGGCAGCTGCTTTGGGAAGCAGACTGGTTTCCGTCATTCCGGGGATGGTGTTGATTTCCAAAACAGTGGGTCCGGCGGGGGAGAGCAGGACGTCGACCCGGCTGTAGACGGTCAACCCCAGAGCATGCACCGCGGCGAGCGCCACTCCTTGCACGGCTTCCACCTCTGAGGGAGAGAGTGATGCTGGCACCAGATACTCCGTGGCTCCCTTGGTATACTTGTTGGTGTAGTCGTAAAATCCCTCATTCGGCTTGATCTCGACCACAGGTAGCGCCTGATCGCCGATCACGCCCACGGTCAGCTCCCTTCCTGTCACCAGCTCCTCGACAAGGATCTCCTCACCATGAAGGAGGCAATCGGCAAGGGCCTGGTCGATTCCAGCAGGCTCATGAATGAGATGAACGCCGACACTCGATCCCTGGCGTGGGGCTTTGATGACGATGGGTATTGGCAGCGTGGGCTGCTCCCCCGCACTAAGGATCTCGAAACGAGGCGTTGGCACGCCAGCTTTCACCAAAGCCTGCTTGGTCAGGATCTTGTCGAAGGCCACACGACTCTGCTCGGCCCCCTCACCCGTGTAAGTCACACCTCGTTCGTCGAGCACCTGTTGAAGTCCGCCATCCTCGCCGAAGGTTCCATGGATCAGGTTGAAGACAAGTTCGGTCCCCTCGGGAATGGCGACCTCCGTGCCTGCAAGCTCGATCTCCTCGACGTGGGCACCTGCGTTCCTAAGCGCTGCGGCCACGGAAGCGCCGGAGCGCAAAGAGACCTCACGCTCGGAACCGGGGCCTCCCTTGAGAACAACAAGGCAACGGTTACGGGGATCGAAGGAGAGTTCAGTGGTCATGGGTGTTTTTGTGATCTTTCGGTTCTTCACCGATGATAGAAACCTCTGTCTCCAGCTCAATCCCGCGCTCCTGACGAGCCCGATCTTGAATTCGGCTTATCAGGGCAAGAATCTCGCCAGCCGTAGCGCCGCCGTCGTTGACAATAAAGTTTGCATGGACTTCAGAGACGCGGGCACCGCCGACAGCACTGTTCTTGAGTCCCAGTTCATCGATAAGTTTACCAGCGGAGATTCCACCGGGATTCTTAAAGATGCAGCCGGCGCTGGCCGCCACAGGTTGAGTTTCCTTACGGTGGCGAAGCGATTTGCCGAGGAGGTCGTCGATCTTTAAGGTATCGGCCAATTCCCCGGAGAGCGTGGCCGAGAGTGCGTAATGGTCATGCAGAACAGGGACATTGCGGTAGCGTACTTCGATCTCTTCCGGGGTCCGGGAAACGATGTTTCCATCACGATCGGCAAACCGGATCCTGACGACCTGGTCGAATGTCTGAACCCCCATCGCGCCCGCATTCATGCGCAACGCCCCACCCAGGTTTCCCGGAATGCCGTCCATCCATTCAAACCCCGTAAGTCCCGCATTGCGAGCGACAGAGGCCAGTTGCTTGAGACGAATCCCGACCCCGGCGATAACCTCATTCCCATCCACCGAGGCCTCGGCAAAGCAACCTTTGGACAAATGGGCCACGACTCCGGGAAAACCGCCGTCCCGGACAATGAGATTGGACCCGCGACCCATGACCATAAAGGGTATCCCCTCGTCGTGGCAAAGACGGACAAGTTCCGCAAACCCTTCTTCACTCTCGGGCTCCACCCAAAAGCGTGCCGGCCCGCCGACCCTCATCGATGTGTGACGGGACAGCGGTTCGGATATTTTGATGACACCCGGGCCCATGGCCTTGCGGAGCTTTCCACGAAGGATCAATTCCCAGGCGATCAGTGCACCTGCCTCATGGATATTTCCCGCACCGAGTGTGATGACCATATCTCCTTCTCTGAGAGAGGCTGCTGCAGCACATCCCGCCTCCAGTACAGAAGCGGCGCGCGTAATTCCCTGATGGCCTTCGGCACGGGCCGCCTCCACCACGCTCCCCTCATCGACTCCAGGGATGGGGGCTTCACCGGCGGGATAGATGGGAGTAACAAAGACAAGGTCGGCATCTCCAAAGGACCTTCCGAATTCGGCCTTGAGTGATGCTGTGCGGGAATATCGGTGAGGCTGGAAGAGAACCACAAGACGGCCCCCTCTTCCAATTTCTCCTTCTTGCCTGGCGTCACGGAGGGCGACCCTGGCCGTCGCAAGCGTTGCCACAATTTCGGTGGGATGATGGCCGTAATCGTCGAAGACTCGGAACCCATCGTCCTCATACTTGAGCTCAAAGCGGCGCTTCGCTCCTCGGAAGGCTTCCAACGAGGAGGCGATAACAGAAAAGGAAATTCCCAAGTCGGTCGCCAGCGCAATCACCAGAAGGGCGTTCTGGGCATTATGCAAACCGGGAATCCCGAGATGAATGCGACCGAGCAGTTCCCCTTCACGGAAAACCGCGAAGCGGATCGTGAGTCCCGATTGTTCCACCTCCGAGAGTTGATAACAACAGTGGGATCCAGTTCCCACAGGGACAGCTCCCGGGTGCGTGGAACAGATACGCGTAGCCCCGGGATCATCTGCCCAGTAGTAGACTTTTCCGGAAGTCTGACTAAGGAGCCTGGAAAAAACCGCATCGATCGCGGCGAGATCACGGTAGTGGTCGAGATGCTCGGGTTCGATGTTGAGTACCAGCGCGTGACGCGGGTGGTAATGAACCAGCGTGCCATCACTTTCGTCCCCCTCGGCCACCAGGTGCGTTCCTTCGGAGTCCCAACGAGCATTCGTTCCGAGGATGGGGATCTCGGCCCCGACATAGTGGGAGGGCTTGAGCCCACCCGCGCGCAGTACATGGGCGGCCATGGCGGAGGTCGTGGTTTTTCCGTGCATCCCGCAGACCACCACTCCCTGCTTGCCGGTCATCACGGCTGCCAGGACTTCGGCCCGGCGTGCCATCGGTTTTTTAAGAGTCAGCGCGGCATCAAAGGCAGGATTGCCGGCATGGATCGCGGAAGAAAAAATCACCAGTTCGGCATCGCCGATCATGTGGGTGCCGTTAGGAGAATCAAAGTCAAGCCCCTTGCGCCGCAGACGTTCGACTTCCTGGGTGTCGACCTTGTCCGAACCGCTGACACGATGACCGAGCGCCAAGAGAAGGGCAGCAATGCCACTCATCCCGGAACCAGCTACTCCGATCAGGTGGATGCGACGTGATGTCGGGCCGAGAAGGAATGAAGCCAGTTCCGCACCCCCAAGGCGGGCGTCGTTGACCCTCCTCTCAGAAATCATCGTCCAGCCTCCCTGGTCACGATCCCCTGCTCCATGACATCGGCTACTAGTCCCGCGGCACCGCGTGGCAGAACGGAGCCGGCGGCAGCAGCCATGCGCTCGCGGCGGCGTCCGTCGTTAAGGAGATTCCGGACCAAGAGAGCGAAGGATTCGGGGTCAGCCGTCTTTTCCTCGATGAGCTCCGCAGCACCGGCATCCCGGAAGGCCTCGGCATTGCGATGCTGGTGGAGATCCGCGGCAAAGGGGAAGGGAATCAGGAGAGACGGAAGCGAGAACTGCGAAATCTCGCTGAGGCTTGCCGCTCCGGCACGCGACACCACAAGGTCGGCAGCGGAATAAGCTTGTTCCATCTTGTGATGGAAGGAAGCGACATGAGAAGCGATACCCTCCCGTTGGTAATTGATAGCTGCAAGGTTGTCATCGCGTTCACCGGTGAGATGAATGACCTGCAGGGGCCTGTTCTCTTCATTACGGAAATCCTTCAGAAAAGCGGCCGCGCGGAAGAGGAGCTGGTTGATTCCGGCAGCACCCTGACTCCCACCCATCACAAGGAGGGTCGGTAGTTCCGGATCCAGGCCGAATGCGGCACGCGCTTCCCCCTTGGGCAGCGGGGTCCCTAGATTGCGGCGCACAGGGGTTCCCGTCACAATACAGGTACTCTTAGGGAAGAAGGGTTCACAGACCTTCAATCCCAGCAGGACGCGGTCCGTCCAACGTGAGGCGAGACGGTTAGCCCTGCCGGCAATCGCATTCGACTCATGCAGGTAGCAGGGAATGCCGGACAGACGTGCGGCCAGCAGGGGAGCCGCGGAAGTAAATCCCCCCATCCCAAGGACGCCGGCCGGCTGATAGCGCGAGTAGAGCTGCCGGCAGGTGCTGAAGCTCTCCCAACCCCTCTTCAGGAACCGTAGAAATGCCGGGGAGAGGAGTGCGGGCATTCCGATGGAGGGAAGCTTCTCACACCGGAACTCGGCATGATCCCTCAGCGCCACAGCATCGATCTCCTTCTCCGAGACAAGCAGCAGAACCTCGTGGCCGCGTTCATGCAGGACCTCGGCGACTGCAAGGCCAGGAAAGAGGTGGCCTCCGGTACCACCGCAAGCGATGACGAATTGTTTGGGGACCGCCATGTGTGATTACTAGATTCTAGGAACGGATCGTCCCGCGAGGACGACCTGCCTCTCTGTGGCGGGAGCGATCGGGGTGCCGGTACGGTGAATGTTGACAAGGATTCCAATCATGAAGAGACAAACGGCCATGTTGCTTCCCCCGTAACTGATGAAGGGTAGGGGCATTCCTTTGTTGGGAAGCATCGAAGTCGTCATCCCGATATTGACCGCTGCCTGCATCGAGATCAACAGGAGGATTCCCATGGCGAGAAGTTTCCCGAAGCGATCCTTGGCATTGGCAGCTATGAGGCCGCCGCAGAGGATGATAAGAATGAATCCCAGGAGGACGAGCCATGTGAATCGGAGTCCCAACTCTTCCCCGATCATCGGGAAGATGAAGTCGGTGTGGGCGTAGGGCAAGTAGAGCATCTTCTGACGTCCCTCCCCGAGCCCAAGCCCATCGAATCCGCCGGAGCCGAATGCGATCAGGGCCTGCCATTGCTGGAGTCCTTTGCCCAACTTGTCGGCATCGGGATGCATGAAGGTCATCATACGGGCGGCGCGTTCCGGAATCAGCATGGCGATTCCAAGCAACCCCGTAAGCCCCACTCCGCAAAGTCCGGCGATGATCACCCAATTGGCACCCCCCACCAGACAGATGGCGAGTGTCGTCGCTCCAATGAGGGCAGCCGTACCGAGATCAACCTCCTTGGCAATAAGGCCAATGATGACTGCCACGACGCCGATCGGAATCGCGAACCCATCCAGCATCTTCCGGGGATCCGTCTGTTCGCGAGAAAACCACCAGGCAACAAAGAAAACTGCCGCAATTTTCCCGAACTCGCTGGGCTGGAAGACAAGAAAGTGCAGGTTGAGCCAGCGATGCGACCCGTTGATCTTCATTCCCACATGGGGAACGAAGCAAAGAGCGAGGAGGAGGACCGAGACCCCGAACCAGATTTTCCATGTGCGCTGCCAGAGATGATAATCGGTCATCGCGCCCGCAACGCAGACCCCCATGCCGATGATCAGCCAGAAGATATCCTTTTTGACAAAATAGTAAATGTCACCGTGACTCTCCTGGGCATAAGCGCTCGTGCTGAAAAGCATCACCACTCCAAGGGCAAGAAGCCCGACCACGGAGATCAGGAGGAGGTAGATGCTGCTGCGCTGCACGGCTCCTAGATTCTGAAGGGCTCTGGGACGGTTACGAGAGGGTTTTAGAAACGGTTACTGGGCCGCCTTGTTCGATAATGCAGCGGAAGAGGGAATCTTCAGCATCTGACCGATCTGGATCTTCTTCGGATCAGTAATGCCATTCGCTTTCATAAGCTGATCAGGCGTGATCTTGAATTTTTTGGCAATCTTGTAAGGGCTGTCTCCCTTGATAACGGCGTACTCGGTGGTCGGCCCCTGATCCTCAACAGATGCCGCTACCGCAGTGGCACCCGCGGCTGGAGTCGCTCCCGTAAGGGCTGTAGTCGCTGAGGTAACGGAGGTGACTGCACCCGCAACTGCAGCAGGCGCCTGCTGCACGCTTTCCACAACCTTGCCGGCTTGGATCGAGACATCAGAAACTGCCTGACTCATTACTTTGGTAGGAACCTTGAGGATCTGGCCAACCTGAAGCACGGACTTTTCTGTCATACCGTTCACTTTTTCGAGTTCGGGAATCGCCACTCCCAGTGAGGAGGCAATGCGCGTGAGAGTATCTCCCGCCTTAACCATATAGGTATTCGCTGTTGCGGGAATTCCAGATAACGCTGTCACACGCGATGGCTGAGAGGCTTGAGATGCCGGGGAAGTTGCAGTCGCGGGTTCCTGGGCAGATGATTTTGATACAGCAGCGGCACCAATGCCCGAGGCGCCAAGGGTTTTCCCAATCATGCTCTTGGCGCTCGCCAAGATTCCTCTCGGAGCCGTGGTTGCAGTCGAGGTCGGCTTCGTCTGTCGGGCAACGCTTTCAGTGGCAGCCTTTACTGCCTTGGGAGCCTCGCTCAATTTAGCGACAAGGGGAGCCTTGGAAGGCGCAGGGGGCTCTCCGCTTGGACCTGAACCTGAGCCAGAACCACCGGTATTACCGGAACCTTGGTCGTTTGATGGCTGCTTTTGAGATGCCACAGGCTCGGTGGAGCGAGCCGTCTTGGCGGTAGAGGACTTGCCGGCCTTCATGGAATTAAAGGCGTAGAGTCCGCCCACAGCCACCACATGAAGAAGAAGAACCGCCAGGAAGGCATGAGAGAGCTTCATATTCGGTTCGGGACCATAGTCCTCGAACTCCTCTTCTGGAGCGTGCATGGTTGCAGCGCGGGCGCGGAGCCGACGGGTACGTTTAGGAGTCATCGGTTTCATGGGTTGGATTTTGCTATTTGATATTGTATTTACTAGGTATTGTGGTTGTTGAAGAGCTAAAAAATTATTAATTCTACGGGTTGTGTGTGGCTCCTTGAGCGGGGAAAACCCCTGTGCCCATGGATTCCTTCACGAGCCTTCTAAATGACTCCCCGCGTTCCACATAATCGCGGAACATATCGAAGGAGGAGGTGCCGGGTGAGAAAAGTATTGTCGTTCCGGGTTTGGCTTCTTTTCGGGCGGCAAAAACCGCCTCTTGGAGACTCTCTACCTCGAGGCAATGAAGAGGCGCCCAGTCCCTTGCAATCCGGTGGCGCATCTCACCAATGAGAATCGCCAGACACACACGTTCACCGACCAGGTCGGCGATGGGTAAGAATTCAAAGCCCTTGTCTTTTCCACCGGCGATCAGGATGAGAGGTCCCGTCACGGAGCGGATCGCCTGCTCCATGGCATCGAGGGTCGTAGCCTTGGAATCATTGATCCAGCACATGCCATCACACTCCGCGATGAATTCACAGCGGTGAGCCGGCGGCGTGTACTCCCGGATCGCATCGGCCATCATGCTCGTATCGGCACCCAGCGCGATGCCGATAGCAAAGGCGGCCATGACATTGGCTGCATTATGAGCGCCGCGTAGCCGGGTCGCGGACATCTCGAGCAGCACTTTCCCATGGTACTGGATCCTGAGATTCTCATTGAGAGAAAGATCTGCCGACGGATCCGTGGTACTGAAGGTGATCCTCCTTGCCTTTATCTTGGAAAGATCCAGATCCTTTGTATCCGCAGGAATCACCGCCCAGTCGTCTGCGGTCTGATTCTCAAAGATCCTGAGCTTCGCTTCGCGATACTCATGCATCGAGGGATAGCGGTCGAGATGGTTGGGACTGAGGTTGAGCCATGCGGAGACCCTCGGACGGAATATCTTGATGGTCTCAAGCTGGAACGAGCTAACCTCAACAACCAACACATCCCAGCCACATACTCCGTCCAGAAGCTCCGACATGGGGGTTCCGATATTCCCACAGGAGGCTGCTCTGAGACCTGCTCCACAGAGCATGAGGGTGGTGAGTTCCGTCGTGGTTGTTTTTCCATTGGTGCCTGTGATCGCCACCACCGGAAAAGGGCAGAGAGTGAAAGCCAGCTCGAGCTCGCCGATCAGGGGAATGCCCTTACTCAGGACATTCACGGCGATGGCTGCCGTCTCCTCGATCCCCGGGCTGAGGACCCCTATATCGTGAATGATGGAATCCACCGCGGCATCAGCTCCCGTGAGAACGTTGATCCCTTCGTTACGCAAGAGTTCCGCACGTTCGCTAAGAACAGACGATTCTCCACTGTCACAGACTGTCACCACGGCACCGGAGCGCTTGAGCAGGCGTGCTGAGGCGAGACCGCTTCTCCCCAAGCCGAGGACGACGGCCTTCTTGCCGGCGTAGGGATTGGATGAAGCGTTCATGGTATCGGTTTAGCGCAGTTTCAGTGTGGCGATGCCAAGAAGTCCGAACACTATGGCCATGATCCAGAAACGCACTGTGACTGTATTTTCCTTCCATCCGGAAAGTTCGAAATGGTGGTGTAGCGGCGACATCTTGAAGATGCGTTTCCCTGTTAGCTTGAAGCTGGCTACCTGAAGGATGACCGAGAGCGCCTCGGCGACAAAAACCCCTCCGACAATCGCAAGCATCAGCTCCTGCTTGCAGCAGATCGCCAGAACCCCAAGCAGACCTCCGATCGCCAGAGATCCCGTGTCCCCCATGAAGACTTTTGCCGGATGGCAATTCCACCAGAGAAACCCGAGTGCCGCGCCAGCCAAGGCAAGACTTACGACAGACAGTTCGCCGGAAAAACCGTAATAAGGAATCTGAAGGTAGAAGGCCGCCTTGCTGTTTCCGGCAAGGTAAGTGAAGACCCCGAAGCAGATCCCGGCCATGACCGTGCATCCGGAGGCTAGTCCGTCGAGTCCGTCGGTGAGATTCACTGCGTTCGAAGATCCGACGATGATCAGTAGATAGAAAATATAGGTCCAGAAGATGCCGAGGCTTAAAACAGGGCCCTTCATGAAGGGGATGTAGAGTTGTTGCGCCTGCTTGGCCAGTGATGGAGAGAAAAGAAAGAACGCCGTGATTCCAGCCGCGAGGACGCATTGAAGAACAAACTTGAGCCGACTGCTGATGCCTGCCGAACTTTTCTTCGTCACCTTCAGCCAATCATCATAAAATCCAAGCGCTCCCAGAAAGAGTACCGTGATGAGACAAATCCAGACAAAAGGGTTATCAGGACGAGCCCAGATCAGCGTGGAAAGAACCACGGCCGCAATGAGCAGGATTCCCCCCATGGTTGGGGTTCCCTTCTTTCCGCCATGAAGTTCATTGAGTCGGTGGACTTCATCGGCGCTTCGGATCGGTTGGCCGAGCTTCAGCTCGACGAGGCGGCGAATGACCGCGTTACCGAACATCAGGCAGATCAGGAAGGAAGTGAGGCCGGCGCAGAGGGCACGGAAGGAGATGTATTGAAAAACATTCAGGGCTTTCCCGATATGCACTCCGTGCAGGAGAGTTCCGAATTGTGACAGGTAATAGAGCATCGTGTGATGGGTTGGATGTTCAGTTGAAATATTGAAGGACTTCCTCCATGTGTGCGCTCCTGCTAGCTTTTAGCAGGACCAGGTCGCCCTGAGTGGCAAATGA
>Ga0114962_10000728_pt1 | contig 28963 bp, 26 predicted proteins | sample C_130820_MF_Meta_FD_87017 | JGI IMG/M metagenome (GOLD analysis project Ga0114962, IMG submission 87017) | Freshwater microbial communities from Lake Croche, Canada to study carbon cycling - C_130820_MF_MetaG | ecosystem: Environmental > Aquatic > Freshwater > Lake | place: Lake Croche, Canada...
ATATAGCGTATCCGACCTCTTGGATCTTTAATACGCACTGGTACTGAACCATATCTTAATTCTCCAACGGTTGGATGTACCGAACCAAATCCGCGCATACTGCTATAACCCATGCTCATGAGTGCTCCTGTTTCAGAACGAGTCATCATTTGTAATCTCGCCGATCTAGGTGCTGGAAAACGAATGGCTTCGCGCGTAATATCCATAATACGTTGATCCTCGTTTTTGTCTGCCTTTTGAATTAGGCCTTCTTTATTCAAAATATCAATTACTTTATCATGATATTGAATTTCGACTAAATTTTCTTTATCAATTTTGTTTTCAAAAGCTTTCAATAGTAACTCCATACTTTCCTTTGTTTCAATCGCTTTTTTGACATCTAAAATCCTTTGAGAATAATCCATTGAGGGACCCAATATTTGCCCACCTGGTATTTCTCTAAAAGACGCAGAAATTTTTCTACGTACAAACATTTCTCTCGTATTCAATGTTTCAGAAACAAATCTTCTTTCAAGTGTTGTTCTAAAGGCTCTTATTATAAAAGCAGCTTCTAACAAATCTCCTTCCGCTTGTTTTATGGCAATTGCAGCGTATTCGGGTGAATATAAGCTGCCCTCACTCATGATTTTTCCAACTGCAATGCGGAGTTGAGAAACAATTTGACTAATTTCCAATGGATTCGTAGCATCTTTTAAACGATAAAAATCTAATAATGCTAAAGAATTTTCAATTGCGTCTGCCCCACCTTTTACTGCAAAATAGCCCATACTAATTATTTTGAATTATTTGTAAAACAATGCTTCTTGGAATAGAACATATATTTTCATGGGCATCTGTTAATATAATATCCAAGCCTAAAGGAAACTCCATATTTGCTAATTGAATAGCTTGCATATTTTCAATTAATAATCCATTGATATATAAAATTTTATTTGATTCAATACCTGGACCTGATAAAACCAATTGAAAATCATAATTTGAAATTATAGCTGTGCTTATCTGCTTCACTTTTAATATAATTGTTGCATTTTTTTCAGGATAAGACAAATCCCCCTTTTTACATTCATTAATTAAATGAACGATATTTTCATTGCCATTTAAAAATACATAGTCAGCTTCGCTAATATTTTGAATTTGGGCACTTGTATTTAGTTGAATATAACTTTCAGCAAATTCAGCATAGTTACTTGAAGCATGAAAGCTAACATTATTGTCAAATAAAGCCAATGCGATTACAGCATTAGATGGGTATAAATCTACGGGTTGATTTAATTTATATTTTTCAAATTCATAAATTGTTCCCGGGTGTCCAAATGCATTTAATAAAACCCTAAAGGATTGTTGTGCATCAAAAATGGGATCAAAAGTTGTTTCTTTAATCATATTAATCTTGTTCCATTATTTTAAAATCAACTTTTGTTTTTAATATCTGATTATATTCTTCCATTTTTTGAGTTTTTAAAATCTTGTTTTCAGAAGCAATAAAATCATGTATTAATTTTTGTAGAACTGAATGATTTTCAGCGTGTAACAAAGCATCAATAACAGCAATACAATACGCTCTTTGGGGTGAATCTCCCATACAATAGCCATAACCTATATTACTATTTACCAATAATTCACATTCAGTTATAAGTACTTCACCTAAATAAAAGGGTTGAAAATCAATGGAATCCTCGGCTTGGACCATAGTCATAGCAAGTTTGGGAGCCATAATGGTTTCAATAGATAAATCTACTTCTAAGGTAGTTACAAATTCAACTAATTTTTCAAGATAGCAATCGCACAAAACCTGGTCAATATCCAAATTCATAAATATTGGTTTTTATATAAAGTCAATTGCTTGAAATTAATTAAGGAATGTTAACTGAATATTACCTTATTAAAATTTAATATAAAAACAATAAGATGAAAATTCATTAATACAAAATATCTACTTACTTAGTAATTGAATATGCATACTTTAAAAATCATAACCATCAATACTTGGAAAGGCGAAGACGCCTATGATGTGAGAATCGATAATTTAAAGAAAGAATTACTTGAGTTAATGCCTGATATTATTTTATTGCAGGAATGTTTTGAAGCCCCAACACTAGAGAAAGATACAATTAGTAATATTAACCAAGCATTTAATTACCATTTAGATTATATTCAGGCAAGGGAAAAAATTAGAGATTATGAAGGATTTCCAGTTCAATGCTTTTCAAATATGGCCATTTTAAGTCGTCTACCCATTTTAAATAGTTTTCACTATCCATTACCGCTAGCCAAAGGGGATGAAATGCGTTTTGGTCAAGAAATTGAATTCTTCTTAGAAAATGGCAAAACAGCAATTTTAACTAATATTCATTTAACACATGTGAATCAAAGTAACAATATTAGACTTGAACAAATAAAAAAAATTACTGAAAGAATTCAACATCAAAAAAATATCTTACATATTATAGGAGGTGATTTTAATTCAACCATACATACTCCAGAAATACAATATTTAATGAAAGAAGGTAAACTGTTAGAATCATTTTCACATATGCATCCTAAACTTAAACATAATACTTTAGTAAATTTTAATTCAAAAAATTTAGATTTAGGGGTTGATTTTTTATTCATTTCAAATGATAAAAAGCAATTTTCTATTAAAGATGCAAGCATTTGTTTAAATCAATCCATTGCAACAAGTTACGGTTATTGCAGCGATCATTTTGGAATGCTATTAAAGATTGAATATGCCTAAAGGTTACCTATTTTACGTAATTGGATCATCGGGTGTAGGTAAGGATTCAATACTAAATGAAGTTAAAAAAAAACTGTTTATCAATGATCAGTTTATTTTTGCAAAAAGATTCATCACTAGACCCAATAAAGATGGAAACGAAACCCATATTGAATTAAGCATACCTGATTTTAACAATAGAATAGATCAAAAATTATTTGCTTTATATTGGGAGGCACATACAAATTTTTATGGAATAGGTATTGAAATTGAATATTGGCTCGCAAATGGTTACCATGTAATTGTTAATGGTTCAAGGGCTTATAAAGACATTGCTGCCTTAAATTACCCTAATCTAAAATCTATTTTAATTGATGCAGACAAAGAAGTTATTTATGAAAGGTTAGTAGAAAGAAAAAGAGAGTCACAGCAACTCATTGATCAACGAATGCAACGAAATGAAAAGTTCGAACAGATGCAATTTGATCATATTATCAAAAACGATTCCACCATCAAAGAGGCAGTGGATTCGTTTTTACTATATATTAATAGTTTGGTAGCTATAAAATTGTAATTCCTTTTTTATGTATTGTTGGATGCGTGTTGGGAGAATTTACAGCATTTAAAACTGTGAAATCCCAATCTATTTGTTTTAATTTTTCCTTTGTTCTAAAATGAAGCGTTATCGATTCCTTCCCAGGTATTTGAATAATATCTGTCGATTCTACCAAGCTATATTGACTTAAGTTTTGTAAAATAAAATCACATGAAGATACATTTTCAACAATGACAGATAGTACTAGTGATTTTGGTTCATAAAAAGCTTGTTTAATTACCAAACTTGCATTGATTAAGGGTATTAATAAACTATCTCTTCCAATTAAAATATTATCATAATGCACTACGGTTCTATGATCAAATAAAGCTGCACGAATATTTTCCTGTGTTCTGTCTTTTGAAAATACCAAAGTGATTGGTCGGTGACCTTGTGGGCCTTTTTTATAATCCCAATCAATTAAACCATGCACATCACTAGTACCCATTAAGGTTAAATTTTTATCAAATGCAATTTGCAATGCTTCCTTTGAATAGGTATGTGTGTTTACTACTTCAATGCCCTGTACTAAATTACTGTCAATTAATTGTTTATTTATTTCGTTTAAAACGCTAATATTATCATTTTTTGGTGTTTCATAAGTATGATTCCAAAATACAAATGCATGTTGAGCATTTGCTTCCTTAAAAGATTCAATATAATTATTGTTAATTAATTTATTAGCATCTTCTATAAATATAGCATTACTATGTCCGGGGGGCATAGCCCTTGTTATTTCTGAACCTCTAACTATTATTAAGTCGTGATTTTTTGCCTCTTTCACAGCAATTTGATATGATCGATTACGATCTTTATGAGGGATATCAGCTAGATGAGGCTGGTATTCTAAATGTTCAGTTAATGATATAGCGTCTAAATTATCCATTAATGCTTCTCTTACTCTAATACTTGGCCATACTTCGCCATCAGAAAAAACGGTATGTTGATGAAAATCACATTTTAGTGTTTCATAACCTGGGATATTTGGAAACTGTAAACTTGTTCCTAATGCATGTGAATGCGGAGCCTCTTGTGCATATACACCTATGCTTACTGTGCATAAAATTTGCACAGCAATGAATACTTTTTTCATGAAAATAATTTTTTATTTAGTCTTCAAAATCTTCAAAATCACTAGCAGCATCATCTTCATACAATTCATCATAAGCTTCTAGTTGTTCATCTGTTAATTCATCTACAATTTCAAAAATAGTATCTGTTTTTTTTCTCCAAACACTAGTTTCGTAATCGTCATGATGCATTAATAATACTGCATTGTCAGTATGCATTAACACTTCTAGTAAAGCAATTTCCTCCCCTTCGTTTTCTTGAATTAGATAAAAATTACCCAATGTTAAGTCTGAAAAGTTTGCCATAATTTTATTTTTTTTTAAAATTACAATTCTATTGTTACCTCAATATGAATTATTTCTTTTCACCTTTATAATGCGCTTTTCTAATATCATCTTCATCGTCCATGTCCGGACCTTTTTCAACTTTTCTCCAATCAATATCTCTATTATAACGCTTCATGGCGTTGGTTGGATTGAAAATTTCTTTAGAAGGATATACTAAATTATAGGGTTTGTAATTAGGCTTATCTGTAAAAAAATCAGTCAACAAACTTGCTGTTGCATCATACTGATTTACATAAGGTATATCTAAAACATTATAGATTACTTTTAAGATAGAACCAAAATTTGCATGCGTATTGGAAGTATAATTTCTTTTTACGTAAGGACCTGCCATCATTAAAATACTTCGGTGTGCATCTATGTGATCAACACCTCCCTGAGGATCATCCTCGGTTACAATTACCAACATATTTTTCCAATAAGGGGTTCTTGATAAAAAATGCAATATTCTTCCAACTGCTAAATCATTATCTGCAACATAAGATTCGTGGTAAGGATAACCATCCTTTGGTCTTGGATCGGCAGTATGGTCATTAGGTACTTGCATGGTTATTAAACTAGGCAATGGCTTTTTACCTTTTAACCATAATTTAGTGAATTCACTTTCAAATTGCTCCATTCTAAATTGATCTGGAATATTGCAATTAAATCCTGCATAATTATGACTTGTATTTTTCCATAAAGCCTTTTGCATGGGTACCATCACCGAATGCGCACCACCTGTTGCTGTATCATTCCACTCTTCTCGGTTATGTGCCGTTTCATTGGCTTCTCCAAAATTATAAAAAGATACATTTTTTCTTTCCAATGCTTCCCATAAGCCTCCTCTTTCGGCATAGTCCTCTGGGTCTATACTACCTGTTGTTCCCGGAAATCTTCTACCTGAAGCTTTTGAAAATAATTTTGATGTTTTATCAACACTTGAATTGGTTTCTACCCACTCATTTGGAATTACGCCCATCATCCAATGGTGTCCATGTATGGAGGCATCCCCATCACAATAAAAATTATCTGAATATGCAAATTCATTGGCAAGTTTTAAATGATTGGGTGTGATATCAAAACCTTTCGCGTCTTTATTTTGAAAAGCCATTTTAACATGGTTCCCAAACCTTGACAAACTTGAATCTCCTCGTCCTGTTTTTAATTGTCCTAGTACTTCATCGTAGGTTCTGTTTTCTTTGGTAATATATACCACATACTTTATTGGACTTTTTCTAATACCTGCTTTAATAGGTAATGGATTTTTTCCATCGTCTACTTTCGTAACCACCTGATAGGTGTTACCCAATGTTTTTTGCGTATAATTATTTAATTCATTTAAGGAAGGAACATTTACTTTTTGAAAAGTGGCCAATTGAATATCTCCAATATATGTTCCTTGATCTGGTTTTTTAAATCCAATACCTCCATTTGGGCCAGCGCCATATCCTCTACATGAAATGATATACAATTGTTTTTCATCATCACTTAATTTTACTTTAGAAGTTCCCCATCCACTAGGAATAAATCCAAGCGTTTTTCTTTGTTGTAAATCGATCACTGCTACCGCATTAAAACCTAATAAAGCTACATACAATGTTTTTTCATCCTTTGTCATGGTAATACCAAATGGAAGGTATCCACGATATTTATCAATGGTATCATTTAATTGAATAGGAATAGCGCCAACTATTTTATGATTTTTATAATCAATGATGGAAATATTATCGTTGGTTGCATTAGACACATAAGCATATTGACTTCCAATGGCAATGGCATTTGGACTGGCTCCACCCACTACTTCGGCACCTTCTACCATTTCTCCAATTTGATAGCCTGTTTTGTATTTATCAATAATTTTATTGGAATTTAAATCTATTGCAAATACACTCATGGCATCAGGCGAAAGAGGATCTCCAACGCCAGGAATAAATCTTCCATTGTAAGTAGTTCCATTAATGGATTCCTTGGTATTGTTGCCATAAGGATGCCAAGGCATTAACATGGTGTCATAATTTTCTTTAGTAATGTCTGGTATTAATGGATAATCATACATACCTACATTTGCGACCATCACCAATTCTTTGTTTGGACTTAAAGCCAAATTAAAAGGCTGTCTACCTGTTTTAATAGATGCCTTTAATTTTTTGGTTGCAAGGTCAATTCTCACCAATCTAAAATTGCCTCTATCTAAAACTAGTAATTCATTTTCTTTTTCGTTATAAATAATATCAGAGGTAAAACTATCATCAAAACTTTCTCCATTAATGGTTCCATTCAATGAAATAGAATCAATCATTTTTAGTTGATTAATATCATATACAATTACAGCGCCTTCATCTCCCGCACTTAAATACACCAAGTCATTATTATTTGATGCAAAGGTTACGCCCAAGAAAGATCCATGTTTTAGCGGGCTCACTATTTTTTTATCATAGCTAGGAACACGAATTGCTTTTAAAGAATTGTTATTAATGATGGTAAAAACACCATCATGAAGCGTCACGGTCTTAGATCCATCAGGGGAAACTGCCATACCAAAAGGATCATGTGTAATTTGAATCGTGGAACCTGCAGGAGTTATATACCTCCCACTTGGTAATACACTATGATTATTTTTATCTATAGTGGTGTATTCCTTAACACCTGGAACCGATAAATAGGAATATGTTTTTTGTGCAACAATTATATTTGAAATAATCATTAATTGTAAACAAATAATAAAAGTTTTCATGCATTTAAATTTAACGCACAAAATAATAAATCAAATTGGTACAACACAGATTTCAATGTGAATAAATTATTAATGAATTTGAATTCCATATTTTCTAATTATTAAGCAGCACGAAATACTCATGAAAACTTTTTTCACTAAAAAAATACTTAATGTTTTGTTAATGCAATGATTAAAAATAATGCAAAAATTGAAGTTTACTTTAGCGCTTCAAAATAGAAAAATATCTTTTATGAATCAAGTTAAAACTAACTTATTAAAGTACCTGATGATGCCGCTAGCACTTATCTGCTTTGCATTTCAAGTACAAGCACAAAATGTAAGTGTGAGTGGTAAGGTAATTGATGCCACTACTTCAAATCCGATTGAAGGTGCAAGTGTAATTGTTAAAAACGGGAAAAGCACCACAACCAACGCAAGTGGTAATTTTACTATTAGTGCAGCTAAAGGAACTGCTGTAACGGTTTCATTTGTAGGTTTTCAAAATGGACAATTTGTTGTGAATGGAAATGAAGTGTTGGTTAAATTAATTCCAGCTACTCAAAATTTAGAAGATGTGGTGGTAACTGGTTTGGGTGTGAAAAAAGAAGCTAAAAAGTTAGGATACTCGGTGCAAGAAGTAAAGGGTGCTGATTTAGTAAAAGCAAGAGAACCAAATCCAGTGAATGGCTTAGTAGGTAAGGTGGCAGGTTTGGATGTTGCAATTAATCGTGAAATTTTAGCTGCACCAAACGTTTCATTACGTGGTTATAATATCTCTTTATATGTAGTGGATGGTATTCCAGTAACTTCTGATACTTGGAACTTAAGTCCAGATGACATTGAATCTTATACAGTATTAAAAGGATTAGCGGCAACTGCTATTTATGGTAGCCGTGCACAAAACGGTGCCATCTTAATCACGACTAAGAAAGCAAAGAAAAACGATAAAGGATATACGATTGAATTTAATACCTCTACGCAGGTGGATAAAGGATTTATTGCTTTACCAAAAAGCCAATCATTGTATGGTGGTGGAGACTACTCTCAATATGCTTTTGGTGATGGTAAAGGTGGTGGTATAAATGATGGTGACTATGACGTTTGGGGACCTGCTTTAAATGGTCAATTAATTCCACAATGGAATAGCCCTATCGATCCAATTACGGGTGTTAGAAAAGCTACGCCATATTTACCAGTGGGTAAAAATAACTTAGAGCGTTTTATTCAAGCAGGTATTTTAAATACGAATAACTTAAGTTTCTCTGCTGCAACAGATCGTTCTAGCATAAGAATGTCTTTGACCAATACAGATCAAAAAGGAATTATTCCAAACACGGGTCTAAATACGGTAAACTTTAATATCAATGCTAGTTATGCTTTAAGCAGTAAATTTAAAATTGATGGTAATTTAAACTACAACCGTCAATTTACAGATAACATACCAGATGTTTCTTATGGACCTAATAGTGTTATTTATTCAATGACTATTTGGACAGGTGCTGACTGGAATATTGATGATATGAGAAGTTACTGGCAGCCAGGTAAGGAAGGTGTACAATCAAAGTTTGCAGAATACCAACGTTACCACAATCCATATTTTATGAGTTATGAGTGGTTACGTGGGCATTACAAAAATGATGTTACAGGAAATATCGCTTTATCATACAAGCCAACGAATGATTTTGAAGCCATCTTAAGAACAAATATTAGTTCAAACAACGTTTTAAGAAATGAAAAAATGCCTTATTCTGCTCACCCATACGGTCGTGAATTAAACCGTGGTGATTACAGAGAAGATGTTCGTTCATTGTTTGACAACAACGTAGAAGCTTTAGGTAAATACAATCACAAATTTAGCAATGGTATCAATGTAGATGCGGTTGCCGGTGTGAATGCACGTAATTTTTCTTACCAATCAAGTTTTACAACAACTGATTACTTAAACGTTCCAGGTTTATATTCTTTTGCCAACTCTTTAAACGCAATTAAAGCCTATAATTTTCATTCAAACATGTTGGTATTAAGTTCTTACTATTCAGCAGGCGTTGATTTTGGTAAATACTTAAGTTTAACAACTACAGGAAGAGTGGACAAGAGTTCAACCTTGTTAATTAACAACAATACTTATTTTTATCCTTCTTTTTCTGTTGCTTCTGTGATTTCTGATTATGTGAAAATGCCAGAGGTAATTAGTTTCTTGAAAGTAAGAGCTAGTTATGCATCAGCTAAATCTCCTAATACTCAACAATATATTGGACCAGCGGGTTACCCAATTGGTTATGGCAATCCTTATGTAAGTGTATATGGAGGTCCTTCTTATTCTTTATCTAATCCAGCTTACTCTATTAACACAGTGTACAATGGATCAACAGGTGCTAGTGCTCCATTAAATGCAATTGACTCTAGTATTAAATCTTCTGAAGTAACTAGTACAGAGTACGGTTTTGATGTGAAATTCTTAAAAAATAGAATCGGTTTAGCAGCTACTTTCTTTGATAACATCAATGGTCCTGGTATCCGTAACTTCCCAATTTCTCAAACAACAGGTATAACAGCTTTTACTACCAACGCTATCAAAACAGAAGTAAAGGGTGCTGAAATTTCATTGTCTGGTTCTCCATTACGCAATCCAAAAGGTTTAAACTGGGACATCGTTGCGAACTGGTCTACTTTTGTTGAAAGATACAAGGACTTACCAAGCAACTTTGCAAGCTATCAGTTTAAACAAGGAGACCGCGTTGATAAAATATACGCTGGTGTTACTGCAAAAACAGCGGATGGACAAGTAATTAACAATAGCGCAGGTTATCCAGTGTATTTACCAAAAGCACAATATGTTGGTCATGCTGATGCTGATTGGAGCTGGTCTATTTACAATAAATTTAATTACAAATCATTTTCTTTCTCATTCCAATTTGATGGTAAAGTGGGCGGTGTAGTTCAAGACCGTGTTATGAGAAAAGGTATCGAGGGTGGATCTAATATATTTACTGTTCAAGGAGCTGTGGGTGTGGCAAGAGCTTATGAGGCCGCACATTATAATGATCCTAATTTTAAAGGTACTTATGTGGGTGAGGGTGTTCAAATTAGCAATGGTAAAGCAATTACTTATGATCCAGTAACAGGTGTAATTACTAACTTAAGTGCTTTACAATTTACTAAAAACACAGGTGTAGTTAATTATATTCAAGACTATGTAAGTAGCTTCTTTAATGATTTTGAACATACTTCAGTTTCAAAGACTTATGGTAAATTAAGAGAAATTGTATTTACCTATACTTTACCTAAAGAATTAATTGGTAAAAAATCATTTATTTCTAAAGTAGACATTTCATTAGTAGGTCGTAATTTATTATACTTCTTCCCTGATCGTTTCAAGGATATGGATATTGACCAATATGCTGGACGTGATTACAATAGTGGTAACAGTAAGGAATACAATTTACAAACACCTACTACACGTAGTTATGGTATTAACTTAAACATTGTTTTCTAAAATAAAAATAATTGTTTAAAAAATTTAAAAAATGAATATGAAAACAAATAAATTAATAACGCTACTTGTTGCAATTATTGCAATTACATTTAGTGGATGTACAAAAACTTTTGAAAAGTATACACAAAATCCAAATCAGCCTACTTCAGTACCAGCTTATTTGTTATTAAGACAAATAGAGAACGATATTATGGTATACCCAGGAGGAGATGAGGAAAAATGGTCTCAATATACTCTATCTACTTACACTTATTATGGTACCAATGAATATTGGAGTGGTAGTGCGAGCTTAAACTACAACACCTTAGAAAATGTTGTAGCAATGGAAAACGAAGCCGCTAAAGCTTCCTCTGGTGTTTCACCATATAGCGCCTTAGCTAAATTTTTCAAAGCTTATATTTATGTAGGGATGAGTCTTAAGGTTGGTGATTTGCCAATGTCAGAGGCTTTAAAAGGTTTGGCAAATTCAAAACCTAAATATGATTCTCAGAAGCAAGTGTTTTTACAATCTTTGCAATTGTTAGATGATGCTAATACACAATTAACTTCCTTAATTGCTAGTTCAAATACTGCTTTATTAGGTGATTTTTATTTCCAAGATAAATTATCAGGAGGTGTTGATCCATTAACAGCTTTAAAGAAATGGCAGAAAGTAGTGAATACTTATAAGCTTCGTGTATTGATTGAATTAAGTAAAAAATCAACGGATGCAGATTTAAACATCAAGCAAAAATTTGCTGAAGTTATCAATAACCCAACTAAGTATCCTATCATGACTGACATGTCTGATAACTGGGAATTTGTGTACAATGCTTCTTATAATTATTACCCAAATAACAAGAACAATTATGGTAATGATGCCTTACGTTTATGTGTTGGTTCTACTTGGTTAAATACTTTAAGTAGTTTGAACGATTTAAGAGCAATGAAAGTAGCAGATCCAGCTCGTGGATTGGGTTTCTCTGATACATCTTACAAATCATTTGTAGGGGGTGGAGCAGGACAAGATATGTCAATATTGGGTGGTAATATTGTGGCCTTAAAAATTGCACCAATTGGTCGTAAAAGATATTATGATGGATTTACAGGTGAAAATACTTTTTTAGTAGGCTATCCTGAAATGTGTTTAAATATTGCCGAAGCAATTAATAGAGGTTGGATCAGTGGTTCTGCTGATACTTGGTATCAAAGAGGCGTGAAAGCGATGTTTGGTTTTTATGGTATAGTGGACGGCGCCAACACTGTTTCATTCTTAAAAGGTACTGCTCCTGGCGACTATGTAAATTATACTGTGAATTTTAGTTTTGCTGATTACTTTAACCAACCAGCTGTTAAATATGCAGGTGACAACGCAACTGGTTTAAATCAAATCTTAACTCAACGTTACTTATCATTAGCACGTAACTCAGGCTTAGAAGGATATTATCAATGGAGAAGAACAGGTGTACCAACATTTGATGCAGGTCCTGGAACAGGAAATAGTAATATCATTCCTTTACGTTTCCAATATCCATCTTCTGAATTATCTACCAATGGCACTAATTTAAATGCTGCATTATCATCTCAATTTGGCGGCAAGGATGACATCAATGCTAAAATGTGGATCATTCAATAAAAATTTTCTTACAATTCTTGTTTTAATTCGAATCAGGGTCTCCGCAAGGGGACCCTTTTTTAAAATCCGATCTTATGAAAAAATGTATAGTACAAATTGTATTTGGGTTTATTTTTTCACTTTCTGTAAAAGCGCAGACTAATCATTTACCTAAATCAAAAAATAAGATTGTAGTAATTGCGCATAGAGGTGATCACAGTTTGGCACCAGAAAATAGTTTATTAGCCATTCAAAATGCAATTGAAGATGGCGCAGATTATGTTGAATTGGATATACGAACCACAAAAGATGGTAAATTAATTTTAATGCATGATGCAACCGTGGATAGAATGACCAATGGACATGGAAAAATTAGTGAACTAAATTTTGACTCAATAAGATCATTGAAATTATTTAATAAAAATATTACAAATGCTGATACCCTTCAGGTACCTACTTTTGAAGAAGCCCTTAATATTTGCAAAAATAAAATTCATATTTATTTAGATTTTAAAAGTGCAAATGTGCAACAAGTATATGATGCAGTTATTAAAGCTTCTATGGAAAAGCAGATGGTGGTTTACATTAATGCGCCCAACCAATTTTCGGATTGGCGCAAGTATGTTCCAGAGATGCCTTTAATTTTAAGTTTAAATGCTAAAGTAAAAGACAGTGCGGAAATGATACAGTATTTAAATCGTAATCCTATAGATATTCTTGATGGTGATTGGACCGAATATACTCCCGAAACTGTTAAGTCTGCTTTTTCAAAAGGTGTTCCGGTTTGGGCAGATATGCAATCGGCAATAGAAAATGATGCATATTGGTCAAAAGGCCTTGCAGTTGGATTACTAGGCATTCAAACAGACCATCCTAAAGAGCTAGTTCTTTTTTTAAAAAAAATGAAACTCCATAAATAAAATAGAAAAATTATTGATTGTTTTAATCAACCCTTTTTATATCCGCTCCAATACTTTGTAAACGAGTGTCAATGTATTGATAGCCGCGGTCAATTTGTTCTATGTTTTGAATGGTGCTTTTGCCTTCGGCACTTAAAGCAGCAATCAATAATGCTTGACCTGCTCGGATATCAGGGCTGCTCATGGTAATTCCACGCAATGGATATTTACGCCCTAGGCCAATGACAGTGGCTCTATGAGGATCACACAAAATTATTTGCGCACCCATATCAATTAATTTATCTGTAAAGAACAATCTACTCTCAAACATTTTTTGATGAATCAATACGCTGCCTTTGGCTTGTATTGCGGTTACTAAAACAATGCTTAATAAATCTGGTGTGAAACCAGGCCAAGGATTATCATAAATGGTAAGGATGCCCCCATCCATATAAGTTTGTATTTCATAATCTTCTTGTGCAGGAATAAAAATATCATCACCCTGAATATCAAAATCAATTCCAAGCAATCTAAATTTTTCTGGGATGATACCTAAATGTTCAATGCCTGCATCTTTAATTCTAATCTCACTTTTAGTCATGGCGGCAAGTCCAATGAAAGAACCAATTTCAATCATATCAGGTAAAATGCGATGTTCCGTGCCTCCTAATTTTTTTACGCCTTCAATGACTAATAAATTACTTCCAACACCGGAAATTTTTGCACCCATGCGGTTTAGCATGCTGCACAATTGTTGTAAGTAAGGTTCACAAGCAGCATTATATATGGTAGTCATACCTTCGGCTAAAACTGCGGCCATTAAAATATTGGCAGTGCCTGTAACGGAAGGTTCATCTAATAACATGTAACAACCCCTTAACCCATCTGTCTTAATGGTAAAACAAGCAAGGTCATTATCATATTCATATTTTGCACCTAATTTTTGAAAACCTATAATATGTGTGTCTAATCTTCGACGACCAATTTTATCACCACCTGGCTTGGGTAGATAGGCTACTTTAAAACGTGCTAATATAGGGCCAGCAAGCATTACAGAGCCACGTAGTCGGCCACTCTTTTTTCTAAAATCTTCGGAAGCTAAATAGGCCGGATCAATATTGTCTGCTTGAAAACGATAAACACCTTCTCCTAATTTTTCTACGCGCACGCCCATTTCATGTAAGAGTTCAATTAATAAATTAACGTCTACAATGTTTGGAATATTTGAAATAGTAATAGGATCACTGCTTAATACAACAGCTGATAATATTTGTAAGGCTTCATTTTTTGCGCCCTGTGGAACAATGGTACCTTTTAATGCTTTGCCTCCTCTAACTTCAAATGAGCTCATATAGTTTGGGTTATTTAACGAAATTAATCTTTTATTGAAATGAACAATAAAAATAGTCGACAGAAAAAACCCATCCGTTTTAAGGGATGGGTTTCTAAAATATATTAGTGTGTTAGTATCTCTTTTTAAAATTGCGGTTGTTGTTGTTTCTTCCACCACCACCGCCATTGCTTCCACCACCCGGTCCACGACCACCACTTTGGCCACCTCGGTTGCGATTGTTATTTTGCCATCTTCCACCTGCTGGTCTATAATCCTCACTAAAATTTTGATTGCGATGTTTAATATAAGGGGTGTTGCTAAATTCAAGCCCACCGCCAGTAATAGAATTTAACTCACTACGAATGGCATCATCCTGAACTAGTTCCTTATGCCAGTTGCTGTAAGCTAATTTCATATAATGTGCAATGCTATTTGCGAAACCTGCTTTCTTTTCCTCGTCGGTTTCTGCCATGGCTTTATCAATCACTAATTCTAAATTTTTGCCCAAATGCGCGTATTTTATTTTGCGTTTAGGATAAGGCAAAGGATCCGGTTTTTGCTTGTAGGTTTCTTTGGTTGGAATTGGATAAGGACTTTCTACATCCAATTTAAAATTGCTCATAAAAAATAGGTGATCCCATAATTTATGCTTGTAATCTTCGATATTTTTAAGAGAAGGGTTTAAAAATCCCATTAGCTCAATCACTACCTGAGCCTGTTCTTGACGCTTGGCTTTGTCCTCGATGGTCATAAGATGGTCCACCATCCTTTGAACGTGACGGCCATACTCTCTCATCCCCATTATGCTTCTTGCTGTATTGTACTCCATGTATTAAATCTTCCGAATAACAAATGTAGGGTTTTTATGGGTAATTTTCGCCACATCAAAAACCACTTTTGCGTATATTCGCACTATGGAGCAATTGTTACAACAAATAGAGACCATTAAAGCCGAAATCGCTGCTACCGTGGCGACTACCCCAGATGCGGTGGAACAATTTAGAATCAAATTCCTAGGAACCAAGGGTTTGGTGAAGCAAATTATGGGGGAGATGAAAAATGTGCCCAATGAGCAAAAGAAAGAATTTGGTCAAATATTAAATGCCTTTAAAATTGTAGCAGAAGAAAAAATGATCCAATTGCAGGAGGCTTTGGGTGATAGTGAGGAGCAAGGAAATAATAAATTCGATTTTACCTTACCTGGCGATCCAATTACGGTTGGAACAAGACATCCATTGAATTTGGTACGTAATCAAATGGTATCCATATTTAAGCGTTTGGGTTTTGCAGTGGCGGAAGGACCAGAGGTGGAAGATGACTGGCATAATTTTGGTGCCATGAATTTACCAGCCGATCATCCAGCACGCGATATGCAGGATACTTTTTATGTACAAGAGGCGACTGAAAATAATGCAGCATGGTTATTAAGAACACATACATCAAGTGTACAGGCGCGTGTGATGGAAACACAAAAACCACCGATACGTGTAATATGTCCGGGTCGTGTATATCGTAATGAAACGATTTCGGCAAGAGCGCATTGCTTTTTTCATCAAGTAGAAGGTTTATATATCGATGAAAATGTAAGCTTCGCAGATTTAAAACAAACTCTTTATTTTTTCGTACAAGAAATGTTTGGTAAGGATGTGAAAGTAAGATTCCGCCCAAGTTATTTTCCATTTACTGAGCCAAGTGCGGAGATGGATATTAGTTGTCAAATATGTGCTGGCAAAGGATGTAATATTTGTAAGCACACGGGTTGGGTAGAGATTTTAGGTTCTGGAATGGTGCATCCTAAAGTGTTAGAGAACTTTGGTATTGATCCTGAAAAGTATACCGGCTTTGCGTTTGGTATGGGTGTAGAAAGAATTGCTCAATTAAAATACCAAGTAAACGATTTACGTTTATACTCTCAAAATGACCTGCGCTTTTTAGAACAGTTTAAGAGCGTATAACTAAGCAGTTTGTTGTTTTTTTGATTTGAAGGGTTTTAATTTTAAGCTTTTGCTTAATTGTTCAGCTTCTCTCATATCAAAAGAAAGTTGAAGTCTTATCCAAATTTCCGCAGTACCTCCAAACACTTTTGCAATTCTTGCAGCAATTTGAGGAGTTATTGAAGTTTTCCTATTTAGCACACTAGAAAGTAAAGGACGCGAGATGCCTAATAAACTTGCTGCATCAGTTATGGTAAGGGCATTTGCAAAAATTACATCTTCTTTTAGTATTTCCCCCGGATGTGTATTATGTTTAATTTTTCTGTTCATTGCAAATATTAATGATAATCAACCAAATTGATGTCGAGTACCATTTCATCTTCAAATTTAAAAATAATTCTCCAATTATCTTTGACAATTAGACTCCAATAGTCAACATAGTTTCCTTTTAACTTGTGAATTCCCCAATTTTTAAAGGGAATCAAGTCCTGAGGTACATGTTTAATATAATTAAGTGTATCTAATATGCGTCTTATTTTATCAATTTGATCCTGAGGAAGCTGTTTAGTGGTTCCTGACTCCCAAAACAATTTTAGTCCTTTATGTTTGAAAGTTTTAATCATATAGTAAATGTATTCTTTGCATAGGGATAAATAAAATAAAACGATTTGAAGATTTTCTAAAAAACAAGCTTTATTTTTATTCAAGATGCTACACAACACAAAAGGAATTGTACTGCGGGTTACAAAGTATGGAGATACGAGTTTAATTATGACGGCGTACACGGAGCTTTTTGGTTTGCAACAATACATACTAAAAGGGGTAAGAACCACAAGTAAGAAAGGTGCCAATAAAGCAGTGTATTATCAACCAGCTGCTATGCTTCAAATGGAAGTTTACCATACTCCTATGAAAGGATTGCAAATGGTAAAAGAAGTAAATTGGGATACCATTTATCAAAATATTTATTCCGATGTGGTCCGAAATGCAGTGGCCACTTATATTGTAGAGGTATTACAACAAACCTTACAACCCGAACCGCATCCTGAACTATTTTATTTAATCGAAGACACATTTAAACAATTGGACAAGGGAGATGGCACTTTGGTAAGCAATCTTTCTATTTATTTTTTAATTCATTTAAGTGAAACATTAGGTTTTGGTTTGCAAGGAAACTATTCCGATGACACTTGTTTTTTAGATGTCAAAGAAGGACAGTTTGTAAAAGAAAAACCTTTACACCCCTATTTTTTAGAAGGACAGGAAGCCCAAACAGCAAGTACCTTTTTACAAGTTCAATTTTACAATGATTTGGAAAACATTTCTTTGAATGGTTGGCAGCGAAAAAAAATACTAGAACTATTTCAATTGTCTTTAAGCTGGCACTATAAAGGGTTTAAGGAAATTAAATCATTGGCAATTTTGCAAGCGGTATTGCATTAAAGATTTGATAACAAACGATTGAAAATTTATTTATTAGTTTTATCATCATATCCATTTTATGAAATTTAATTTTTTTGTATTTCTTTTTGCAATTGTTATTTTAACAAGTTGCGCCAGTTCAAAATATACCATGATAAAATCTAATACCATCGATTTTCAAGCACACCGAGGGGGACGTGGTTTAATGCCAGAGAATACGATCCCAGCCATGTTAGCTGTGATGGATAATGAAAAAGTAACTACGCTTGAAATGGACTTGGCTATTACAAAAGATAAGCAAGTAGTTGTTTCCCATGATCCTATATTAAATCCATTGATTACTACCAAGCCGGATGGTACTTATATCAAGGCGAATGAGATAAATGAAAATATCATTTATCAAATGAATTATGAGCAATTACAAAAATTTGATGTAGGATTAAAACCTTATCCTGTATTTCCACAACAAAAAAAATTAGCGGTTTGTATTCCAACCCTTAGTGATTTAATTGACAGTGTAGAAAATAAGAGCAAAAGCATTGGACGTAAAATGAACTATAATATTGAAATTAAATCGGTGGATGGAAAAGATATAATTGAACATCCAGTACCTGAAGAATTTGTGGACTTGGTAGTGAATTTAATTAAGCAAAAAAATATTGTAGAAAGAACTTCTATTCAAAGCTTTGATCTAAGGCCTTTAAAAGTGTTGCATCAAAAATATCCAAAATTGCAAACTGCTTATTTGGTTTATGGAGTTGGTTGCAGCGATGCGCAAAAGCAAATTGAATTATTGGGATTTACGCCTACTATTTATAGCCCTGAATATAAATATGTCACTCAACAAACAGTGGATTATTGTCATGCACACAATATGAAAATTATACCCTGGACCGTGAATACAAAAAGTGAAATTGATGCTTTGGTCGCAATGGGTGTAGATGGATTGATTACGGATTATCCAAATTTGATAGGGAAGTAAAACCTCTAATTAATTTTAAGGTTTAAATAATTCTTCTCGAAACCGCTTTAGTCAAATCATTATCACCGCTCATGTTTTCAATCACCACTACTCCTGGTTTCTTTCCAGCTTCAAAACTTCCTAAGTGCTTTTCCATTTGTAAGGCGCGCGCGCCGTTAATGGTTGCCCATCCCAACATTTCATCTAAAGGAATTTGTGGGTTGTGTTGTTGAATGGTTTTTAGTTCATCTAAAATATTTAAAGTCCAGTTGCTTGCATAACTATCGGTGCCCACAATAATATTAGCACTATGGGTTCTCAGTAATTCAATAGGCGGCATAGTTTGCTCTATATATTGATTGGCATTTGGACATAGGCACCAAAAAGTATTGGGCATTTGTTTTTTTACGGCTGTAATATCATTTGCACTGGTAAAACTATTATGTACTAAAACACTGGTGGTTGCATTTTTAAAAATAGGTAATACCGATTGTAAGGAAGAAAGTCCTGTGGCTTCAAAAAAATCTAAGTTCACTTTTGTTCTTTCATACATGCCTAAAAAACTACCCGTCTTGCTTTTAAAGAAATCATTTTCATCAGGTGTTTCTTGATTATGCATGCTAATAGTGTGTGCACCAAAGTGTTCACTTAGTAATGTCCATAAATGATTCGTTACCGAATACGGAGCATGTGGTACGAGTGATGCACGAATGCAATTTTCCTCAAAAGCTTTTTGTATTTCAATTCCTGCAATTATTTTATCATGTGCACGTGTTGGATCTAAATCGTATAACTCCACAAATGTATAGTAGGCTAAATTATGTTTTGCTTTTTGTGCAAGGGTATCTAAGTTGTTACTAATGTCTCCCACGGCAACAATACCATTTGAAATCATTTCATTTTCGGCCGCAACAATTGCTTCTTGTATTATTGCTGGCTCCACTTGGCGGAGGGACACAATCTGCTTTACAAACTCCTGCAAGCCAGTATGCGCTGGAATCATATTTTTCATATGAGACAATTCCAAATGGCAATGTGCATTCACGAATCCGGGCGTAAGAATGCCGTCAAAACTTTGAATATCCTCTCCAGCATCCTCTATACCCACAATTGCCTCCACGGTTCCATCCTTGGTGGTGATCAAAACCAACTGGTCCTCTAATAATTCAGTGCCTGTAAAAAGTTGGGTTGCTTGAAATTTTTGATACATATAATATAAGTATGAGGATAAAATTAAGCCTAAATAGGGCTGAAACGGTAAATTCCTTACAAATTAGCCAAAAAGGACTCAATAATTCATAACCTAACCTATTGATTATCAGTAACTATTTAGTATCATTAATATTATAATACAAAATTATTATTGAAAATCAATGAATTATAAAGATAGGATAAAAAATAGATGCTAAAAAGGACTAAAACCACAAAATCCCGCCGTAACTTTGCCCTCCCTTCAAAAAGGGGAATTATTTATGGCTAGCGGGATAGCGCGGCCTCATTTAAACAAAGAATTATGAGTAAACTACATTTCACCACGAAGCACGCCAACGCGGCTACCGTTAAACATGGCTGGTACATTGTTGATGGTACTAATCAAACCGTAGGACGTATTGCTTCAAAAATTGCAGCTGTTCTACGTGGTAAGAACAAAGCTTATTACACTCCTCACGTTGATTGTGGAGATTATGTAATCATCATTAACGCAGAAAAAGTACAATTGACTGGAAACAAATTCCACGATAAGCAATACTTAAACTATTCTGGTTACCCAGGTGGTAAAAAGGAAGAAGCTGCTGAAGATTTAATCAAGCGTCGTCCAGAAGTAATTATGGAAAGAGCGGTTAAAGGTATGTTACCAAAAAATCGTTTAGGTCGTAAGATGATTAAGAAATTGTTTGTATATGCTGGTGACAAACACCCTCATACTGCACAACAACCTAAAGAATTTAAATTTTAATTAATTCCAAATCTATATAAATGGAAAAGCAAACAAATGCAGTAGGTCGTCGTAAGGAAGCCGTAACACGTGTCTTCGTTAGCAAGGGTACTGGAAAAATTACCGTTAACGATAAAGATTACAAAGCGTACTTCCCTTTGGTATACTTACAAAATCAAGTAGAAGCTCCTTTGAAAGCGGCTGGTGTTGAAGGTAAATACGATATCGTAATTAACGCAGCAGGCGGTGGTATGAAAGGACAAGCAGAAGCAGCCAAATTAGGTATTGCTCGTGTATTAGTTGAATTGAATCCTGAAGTTCGTCCAACTTTAAAAGCAGCTGGACAATTGAAGCGTGATCCAAGAAGTGTTGAACGTAAGAAATTCGGTCACAAGAAGGCACGTAGAAGCTTCCAATTTAGCAAGCGTTAATCCAACAATTACAACATTCATTCATTATTACAACTTATACAAATGGAAAATAATACTTCACTTCAACAGCAACTTTTGGAAGCTGGCGTACACTTTGGTCACCTTAAAAAGAAGTGGAATCCAAAGATGTTACCTTATATCTTCGCTGAGAAGAAAGGGATTCACATCATTGACTTAAATAAAACTGTAGATCATTTACAAGAAACAGCTGCTGCTTTAAAGCAAATTGCTAAGAGCGGTAAGAAAATTATGTTTGTTGCTACTAAGAAGCAAGCAAAAGAAATTGTAAGTGAGTGTGCAAAGAAAGTAAACATGCCTTATGCAACTGAGCGTTGGTTAGGTGGTATGTTGACTAACTTTAACACCGTTCGTAAGAGCGTTAAAAAAATGCAAAGCATTGAAAAAATGTTAAACGACGGTAGTGCAGACAGCTTAACTAAAAAAGAGCGTTTAACATTAGGTCGTGATAAAGACAAAATGGAAAAAGTATTAGGTGGTATCGCTCAATTGGGCCGTTTACCAGCAGCTTTATTCTTAGTAGATATCGGACATGAGCATATTGCATTAGCTGAAGCTAAGCGTTTAGGCATTCAAACTTTTGGAATGGTTGATACCAACTGTGATCCAAATAAAGTGGACTTCTCTATTCCTGCAAATGACGATGCTACAAAATCTATTGCGATCATCACCAACTATATCACTGCAGCAATTGCTGAAGGATTAGCAGAGCGTCAAGCTTCTAAAGATGATGAAAGTGAAGTAGAAGAAGGTAACAATGAGAACGAAGCAAAAGCAAAGCGTATGGAAGCAGAAGCAAACGCGGAAGGTGGAAGAGCTAAGCGTGGTGCAGGTGCAGGTCCTTCTGCTCCAGGTGCTCCTAAGCGTCGTACTACTACTGGTACACGTCGTCCAGCTGGAAAATAATTAAATATCCCAATTGGGTTGTTGGTCTCTATGTAAATAGATACTAATGACCCAATTGTATTTATTTATCTACGACTATATTAACTAAATATTAATTAGACAATTTTAAAAATAATTTTATGAGCGCTATAACAGCACAAGACATTAACAAATTACGTCAAGCAACAGGTGCCGGAATGATGGATTGCCGTAAAGCATTGACAGAAACAAATGGTGATTTTGAAGGAGCTATCGATTGGTTACGTAAGCAAGGTCAAAAAGTGGCCGCTAAGCGTAGCGATCGTGAAGCAAAGGAAGGAGTGATCATTGCAAAAACTTCTGCTGATAACAAATCAGGATTTGTAGTTTGTATTGCATGTGAAACCGATTTCGTTTCTAAAAATGCAGAGTTCGTTGCATTTGCGCAAAGCATTGCTGACGCTGCAGTTGCAAACAATGTAAAATCTGCCGAAGAATTAAATGCAGTATCTATTAATGGTACTACTGTTGCGGATATGATCAATGATAAATTAGCTGCGATTGGAGAAAAAATCTCTGTAGCTAAATTTGAAAGAGTAGACGCACCATTTGTTGCTTCTTATATTCACGGCGCATACCGCATGGGTGTATTGGTTGCATTAACTGCTGAAGCTGCAGAATTAGGTAAAGATTTAGCAATGCAAATTGCTGCGATGAATCCAGTAGCGGTGGATGCTGATTCAGTACCTACTGAAACAGTAGATCGTGAAAGAGCTATTATCATTGATACAATGAAAGCTGATCCTAAGATGGCAGGTAAGCCAGAAGATATGATTGCTAAAATTGCCGAAGGTAAAATTGCAGCATTCTTCAAAGAGCAAACTTTATTAGCACAGTCTTTTGTTAAGGACGGTTCTAAAACAGTGGGTGAACACGTTAAGAGCGTAGGTGATATTAAAGTTACCGAGTTCAAGCGTGTAGCGCTAGGATAAGATTTAAAAAATTTAGAAAATTTAATTTTTTAAATCTGTTTATTTTATGATTTTTCAAAGCAACCCATAAATGGGCGCTTTGATGGGCAAGCCATCACTGTTTAGTTCAAAAAATACAGATGATTCAAATTCCCAGAACCTAAATTCAGGGAATAAAAATACCGAAAAGGGGGTCCAAAATGGCCCCCTTTTTATTTGGGATAAATTTGTACGACGCCGTCTATATAAATCCAACAAATCCTTATTCAAAATTTGTATCTTGCAAGTATAAATCTAGCTGATATGCCAACCAAATACAAACGCGTTTTATTGAAATTATCAGGCGAAGCCTTACTAGGCAATGAACGAACTGGCGACCCATTTAATCCTAAAATCATAGAGCAATATGCCAATGAAATTAAAGAGGTAGTGGCCTTGGGTGTAGAAGTAGCTATTGTGATTGGAGGTGGTAATATTTACAGAGGCATGAATGAAGCAGACAGTGGCATTGAAAGAGCACATGGTGATTATATGGGAATGCTTGCAACGGTAATTAATGCGATGGCCATACAAGCCATGCTAGAAAAAATTGGCGTGTATACGCGTTTGCAGTCAGCGATTAATATGGAACAGGTTGCAGAACCTTATATTCGTCGTAAAGCTTTAAGACATTTAGAAAAAGGAAGAGTGGTCATATTTGGTGCAGGTACAGGTAATCCCTATTTCACCACTGATACAGCAGGTTCATTGAGAGCCATTGAAATGAAAGCCGATGTGATTTTAAAAGGCACCAGAGTGGATGGTGTATATGATTCAGATCCAGAAAAAAATCCAGCTGCGAAAAAGTTTGAAACCATTTCCTTCCAGGATTGCATTGCACAAAATTTAAAAGTAATGGATATGACTGCCTTTACTTTATGTATGGAAAATAAATTACCCATTATTGTTTTTGATATGAACCAACCAGGCAACTTAATGAAGTTGGTAAAAGGAGAAGCAGTAGGTACTTTGGTTGGATAGGATTTATAAAAAAAGTTTATGCAAAAAATATTTTCTTCTCTACTGGTTCTATTATTATTTTTACAAGTAGTAGGTGCAAATGCACAACAAAAAATAACACTAAAAGAAGCAATTGAGATTGCTTTAAAAAATAGTTATGATATTAAGTTGGTAGAAAACGCAGTATCCATTGCTAAAAATAACAATGACTATGGTGTTGCTGGAGCATTACCAACATTAGCTGCAACTGGCAATGAAAACAAAACTTCCAGTACAATTCAACAGCAATATACCGACCCTTCTCGTAATACAACCAAGTCGGGTGTAGCAGGTACCACCATAACTGCTGGACTTGCAGCACAAGTAACCATCTTTAATGGTTACAGGATACAAACTACAAAAGAACGTTTAGCTGCTTTACAAAATCAAAGCAATTCTTTTTTACAAACGCAAATTGAAAATACCACAGCTACAGTGATGCAACAATATTATAATATTGTTCGTCAACAAGCATACTTATTAACCATCGAAAAATCAATTGAAGCAAGTCAACAAAGATTAGACATCATCAAAGCAAAACAAAAAGTGGGTGTTGCCAACGAAGCTGATTTGTTACAATCAAACTTAGATTTAAATGCATTGGTTCAAGCTAAGCAAAACCAATTATTAGTAATTGATCAAGCAAAAGGAGATTTATTAAATACGATGGTGATGCCTGCAAGTTCGTTGATTACCATACAAGACAGTATTGCTTTAGATAAGTCTATCAGCTTTAAAGATATTGAAACAAAAAGTTTATTGAATCCTAGTTTACAAAGTGTACAACAACAAATTAAAATCAACCAGCTCATAGAAAAAGAAACACGTGCATTGATGTATCCAACTTTAAGGGCAACAACGGGTTATAATTTTAACAGCAACCAGTCTGCTGCAGGTTTTAGTTTATTAAATGAAACCTATGGTCCTTATTTGGGCATTAACTTATCAATTCCTTTGTATGCAGGGGGTGTTTCAAAAAAATCATATCAAAACGCAAAAATAAATACGGCTTCTGCAAATATACAATACCAAAATGCGGTTGCAGATATGTCAACCAATGTGACCAAAACTTACCAATCATACCAAACTAGTATTAAGCAATTACCAACTGAAACAGATAATTATCAAATGTCTCAAGCTTTATTAAATTTAGTAATGCAAAAATTTCAGTTAGGACAAGCAACTATTGTAGATGTGAAACAAGCCCAACAAAGTTTTGAAAATGCAGGATTTAGATTAGTAAGTTTGTTATACACTGCAAAAATTGCTGAAGTAGAATTAAAGCGTTTGTCAAATCAATTAGCGTTCTAAACGGAAATGCAATCTATTATTGTAAAAGCACCCGGGCGAATTAATTTAATTGGTGAGCACACCGATTATAATAACGGCTTTGTTTTACCAGCTGCCATACAAATGGCAGCTACTGCCACCATTACCAAACGTGCCGATGATCAAATACACTTAGAGGCTATCGATTTGAATGAAACATTTATTATTGACTCTTTGGCCAGTTTAAGCATTAGTGAAAAACAATGGGCCAATTATATGATTGGTGTCATTGTACAATTTGTAAAAAAACAAAAATTCCCAACCGGTTTTAACATTAGCCTTAGTAGTAATGTGCCAATTGGCGCTGGCTTATCTAGTTCGGCGGCTATTGAGTGCGCTATTGCTTTTGGCTTAAACGAATTGTTTGCATTTAATATTGATAAAATGGATTTGACATTCATGGCACAAAAAGCAGAACATGATTTTGCAGGTGTGCAATGTGGTATCATGGACCAGTTTGCTAGCATGTTTGGGAAAAAAGACCAAGTGGTTTTATTGGACTGTGCAACTATGGAATTTCAATACTTTCCATTAGAGTTAACAGGCTATCAAATAGTTTTATTTGATACGGGTGTAAAGCATGCATTGGCAAGTAGTGAATACAATACAAGACGCTCGGATTGTGAGATGGGTGTGAAATTAATTCAAACTAAACATCCTCAAGTGCAATCATTAAGGGATGCGAATTTGCAAATGCTACATGATACTGTTAGTGAGCTAACCCATAATAATATTTATAGATGTTGTAAATATGTAATTGAGGAAATAGAAAGAACACAGGCAGCTACTGCTAATTTAAAATCCAATGATTTAAAATCCTTTGGTCAAAAAATGTTTTTGACGCACGAAGGATTATCAAAATTATATGATGTTAGTTGTCCAGAATTAGATCTGTTAGTAGATTTAGTTAAAGACAATGAAAATGTAATTGGCGCGAGAATGATGGGCGGTGGCTTTGGAGGTTGCACCATTAATATTGTAAAAGCCACACACAGAGAAACTATCATTCAACAAGTTGAAAATAGGTATCAAATAAATACAGGTAAGCCTTTAATTCATTATCTAGTAAGTATTCAAAATGGTGCCGAATGTGTTGCTTAATTTATAAACAAAAAAGATTCACTTATTATATATAAAAAATGCCCCCGAGTATTCGGGGGCATTTTTTATTTGAGCAACTTACCAAATTTAATTGGACTAGTTGTTTCTTAATTAGAACCATGATCCATTAATCGTAGCATCTCCATTTGCATTATTGTTTGCTTGTCTGCGTTTTACATTTTTCTTATGTAAATAAACAGTAACAAACATCAATGGAATAAATATAAATGTTAATGGAGGAATACCTAGGAAGCTGATCCACTTGCCACCAAAATGACGACGCATTGGGCGTTTTAAACGTTCTGCAATTAAATACATACCAGGTACGATAAACAAAGTCATAAAGAAAGCAAAGATTAAACCAAATATTAAGGTCCAACTTAAAGGCTTCCAAAAGGCTACGTTATCTCCACCAAAAAAGATATGTGGATTTAATTCACTGAATAAGGTTACAAAGTTAATATTGAATCCAATAGCAATTGGGATGAAACCTAATATTGCAGCTAGTGCTGTTAACATGACTGGAATAATTCTTGTTTTACCAGCCTGAATTACTGCTTCTTTTGTCTTCATTCCTCTTGATCTTAATTCATCGGCAAATTCAATAACAAGGATACCATTTTTAACAACGATACCTGCCAACCCTACAATACCCAAACCGGTCATTACACCTGAAATTTTCATTCCAAATATAGAGAAGCCTAAGAATACACCAATAATACTAAATAAAATCTCCGTTAAAATAATCACCGATTTTGAAATAGAATTAAACTGCAAAACCAATGTAAATAGGATTAACATCAATGCAATGATTAAGGCTTTTCCTAAGAAAGAAACTGTTTCTAATTGTTGCTCATTTTCACCCGTTTGTTTTACTGTTACACCGTCGGCAATGCCTTTAAAATTAGAAATGTATTGCGCAATGGCAGCGTTTACAGTGGTAGGACTATAGCCTTTGTCCATAAGTACATTAGAGCTTAATTGAATTAATCTTTTTTGATCTTTTCTTTTAATACTTCCAAAAGTTGTAGTAGGTTCTACTTTTACTAAACTGCTAATAGGAATATTTTTTACCATGCCTCCTGCTGCCATATCCCTAAAGGATAAACGCATGTTAAGTAAGTCAACTAAATTGTTTCTTTGTAGTTCTTGACTTCTTAATTGAATTTTATATTCATCTTTTCCCTCTTTAATTTTTGATACTTCCTTACCAAACAAAGCAGTTCTAATTTGCATGCCTACTTGCGCACTGCTCACTCCTTCGATTAAAGCCCTTTCTCTATCAATGGTTAAAGTCAATTCTGGATTTTGTAAATCCACATCCATCTTTAAAGTATTGATTCCTGGAATCTGAGCAGCATCTAAGTAATTTTTTAATCCTACAGCTGTCTTTACCAATTTATCAAAATCTTCTCCTTGTATTTCAATATTTACTGGAGGATCGGTTGGAGGTCCACTTGATTCTTGGTCTACCGATATTTCTGCGCCTGGCATTCCTTTTAATTCATTTCTTAAACTTTCCAAATAAGGAGCAGTTGATTTTCCATGACGTTTTTCAAATTCTACAAAATTTACTTGAATACGTCCAAGTTCTGCACGATTACTTCTGTCGCCTCGCATTGGATCACCTGCACCCACTGCCACATTACTAATAACACTTTCTACCAATGGGTTTTGTCCATTTTCATTACCCAATACCTTGTTTACTTTAGTTTCCAATACTTTCGTAATGGAATCGGTATAACCCACGTTGGTACCTGATGGCAATTTTAAATATACAAATACTTGATTGGGATCGCCTTTAGGGAAAAACTCAATACCTACACGGCCAGTGCTAACACTGATTCCCAAAATCACAAAAGACAATATTAATAAAACAAACGTACCTATTAATAATTTAACTGGTCTCCATCCGCTTAATGCACGTCTTAAAGCACGCTCGTACCAATTCATCAATCTTGGTAAAGTGGAAGTTTGGAATTTTACAATTAAGTTATTAATGAAAAACTTATTTGCAACCATTGTGATCATTAAAAATATCAATAGGTTACCTAAGAAGGTAAACTTAGCAACGTCTAATAAAATACCTGCAATAAGTGGAATCCAAAAGTTTTTCTTTTTGAAAATAGCAAATTTAGATTCAGCAGCTTTGTGATCATCATCATGATTCATAAAGTCTACCGCAAAAACTGGGTTCATTATAAAAGCAACC
>Ga0114962_10000729_pt1 | contig 28829 bp, 24 predicted proteins | sample C_130820_MF_Meta_FD_87017 | JGI IMG/M metagenome (GOLD analysis project Ga0114962, IMG submission 87017) | Freshwater microbial communities from Lake Croche, Canada to study carbon cycling - C_130820_MF_MetaG | ecosystem: Environmental > Aquatic > Freshwater > Lake | place: Lake Croche, Canada...
AGGGGAATTCCCCTTGCGGCAGAAAAACCATCCCCTGCCTCAGGGGGAATTCCCCTTGCGGCAGAAAAACCATCCCCAGAGGCAAGGGGAAGATCCCCAGAGGCAAGGGATTTTCCCCCTGAGGCAAGGGATAGCTTCCCCATGCCGTAGGGGGAAATCCCCTAGCGTAAGGGGAAGATCCCCTGGCGTAAGGGGAAGATCCCATGGCGTGAGGGATTTTCCCCATGGCGTAAGGGATTTTCCCCCTGAGGCTGGGGAATGATCCCCTAGCGGTGGGGATCGGCGAGCCGTTTGAATGGGAGGTTCGGAAATGGGCCCATGTAAACAGTCGGTAGATGTCATTCTACCTGGCGCGATGGGAGTCTTTCCATCAGCTCCGCTCGGGAATCTGGCAGACTGCCCAAGGCATCGCGCAGTGACGCCTCCGGCTGTCCATGGTGGTGGAGCACACCGAGAATCCGCGCCATTTCTCGCTCAAAGTGACGGAGCACCCGCAATTCGGGTGGCGACTGGTCGAGGTGATCGAGCGCGCGCCTGAGCAGGTCGTAGAGCTCGGGTTCGGCGTGGTTCGGCTCCACGGCGCGTTCGAGCAGTTGGCAAAAATAGGCGGCAAGTAGGGTCGATGTGTAGTCTCGGCGGAGGCCTTCCCGCCAGTCGCAGATCACCACCTCGCGCAAGGCATGCCATTCTCCGCCCGACTTGGACCGGCCAAGGGTGATCTCGCCACCAAAAAACAAGTCGAGTTTTCCCGCAAACTGGCTTTTCGGCCGCTTGGCGCCTTTTGCTACGGACTTCAGCAAGCCGAATTCGGCCGTGAACCAATGAACGATCAGGCTGGTCTCGGTCAGACGAGTCAGGCGGGTGACAATGGCTTCCGTGGATTCCAAGGGCGTTCTTGCTCAGTTGTCGCGGGGAAAACCCCAGCGCGATGCTCAATGCCGCAGTCGGCTACTTGCGTGGAATGGTCAGAGACCGGCCGGCGCGGATGGCGGTGCCCGAAATTCCGTTGGCGCTCTTGAGTGCGGCAACCGAGCAGCCCATCCGGCTAGCAATCGAGGAGAGGGAGTCACCTTGCTTGATCACGTAGCGGGTGGATTTCGTCGGCGACTTCGCCGGGGATGCCTTGGCGGTGGTGGTTTTTCCCGTGGTCTTGGTGGCAGACTTTACCGAAGATTTAGCGGCAGCAGCCTTGGCGAGCTCGACTTTGGGTTTCACCCCTGTGGACTTGCTGCGTGAGATGAGGGTGCTCGGGTAGAGCGGGATCGAATTTTGCGGTGGTTGCTCGCTTTTGGCGATCCTCGGGATTTCATCCGTTCCCAGTTCGTGCGGCGAGCGAGCCCCGCCGCTTTTCCGCCATTTGGAGGGATTGTCCGCCCAAGCCTCGACGTAATTGCCATTTTCATCGAAGGGGCCGGTGCCCGCTTGTTGAAAGCCGGAGCCCATTCCGGGTCCGCCGCCGAAATTGGTACAGCTTGCGAGGGCCATCACCAAGACGCAAGAGGCGGAAATCCAAAAGACAGGTTTCATGTGCGAATGATGATGATCCGCAGGGGTTTGGCAAACCTTGATCCGTGGCCAACGCATTTTTTGCTTTTTCGGGTTGCCACGGGCGCAAATCCTTCCTAGGTTCCGCCCCCTGCGAGTTTTAACCTCATTCCGAGATGTCCAAGCACAATAGCCTCAAGTCCAATGCCACCGTCGGCGGCACCCGTTCCGTTCTCAAGCGCTTCGAACGCGTCAAGCTGCTCAAGGAGCGCGGCGAATGGAAGGCTGGCCGCTCCCCTGTGGGCCTGCCGAAAACCAAGCACGAGGGTTAATCCTCTGGCTCCGACCACTCTCTCATCCGCGCGCGGTTCCTTTGGGCCGCGCGCCTTTTGTATGTATTCCCATGGCAAGTAACGATGGCACCCGCCTCAACAAATACCTCGCTTCCTGCGCGGTAGGGTCTCGCCGAGCTTGCGATGAACTCATCAAAGCGGGCCGAGTCGAGGTGAACGGCAGCCCTTGCCTGAACATGGGAACTCGGATCTCGCATGGCGACCACGTGAAGGTCGACGGCAAACGAGTGGCCCCGCGAGAGGTGTTGATCGTCGCTTTTCACAAGCCGCGAGGTTACGTCTGCACACGCGAGGATGAACTGGGACGCGAGACCATTTACTCGCTCCTTCCCGCATCCCTGCACTCGCTTCACCACGTGGGACGCCTCGACCGGGACTCGGAAGGTTTGCTGATTCTCACCAATGATGGCGACCTTTCGCAGCAGCTGATGCACCCATCGAAGTCGGTCGAAAAGGAATATTTGGTCACCTCGAACCAAGCGTTCGAAAATGCCCACCTCGACCAATTTCTTGAGGGAATTTACACAACCGAAGGGAGGCTCAAAGCCAAGGCGATCGAGCGGCTTTCGCCCCGCCGCCTCAAGGTGGTGCTGGATCATGGGGCAAAGCGCCAGATCCGCGTGATGTTCGAATCGCTCGGTTACCAGGTGACCAAGCTGCTCCGCGTGCGGATCGGCGCATTGTGGCTGGGCGATCTCGAGCCAGGCGCATGGGCTGCTTTGAATGCCGTGGAGACGCAGATGCTCCTCGGTAGCACCAAGCCGGTCAAAAAACGGGAAGCCGCGACACCCACTCGTAAAAACCGCATCGACTGAATCCTCGGGCTTGCCGCTCATGAATCCGGTCGCTAGCCTGCGGCATCCGAAATTAATTTTCCGACAAGCGATGAGCTCCAAAAAACCCAATCCCAGCCCCGCCTTGGACGCAGCCCACAAACCGTCCAAGGAATTTTCGTCAAAGGCCCGCATCCCTTCGATGGCGGCGTACAAGAAACTCTACAAGGAATCGATCGAAAAGCCGGCCGTGTTTTGGGCCCGCGAAGCCAAGGAGCTCGTTTGGCAAAAACCTTGGTCCAAGGTGCTCAATTGGAAGGCTCCGAACGCGAAATGGTTCGAGGGAGGCAAACTCAACGTCTGTGAAAGCTGCGTCGACCGCCACGCCACCGGCCCACGCAAGAATAAAGCCGCGATCATCTGGGAGGGTGAACCCGGCGACAAGCGGGTGATCACCTACGGCCAACTCCACAAAGACGTCTGCCGATTTGCCAATGTCCTCCTGAAAAATGGCGTCAAATCCAAGGACCGCGTGCTCATTTACATGCCGATGGTTCCCGAAGCCGCCGTCGCCATGCTCGCCTGCGCGCGGATCGGCGCGGTGCACAATGTGGTCTTCGGTGGGTTCGCCTCGGAAGCGATCATCGACCGATTGGAAGATTCCGGAGCCAGTTTGATCGTGACTGCCGACGGCGGCTGGCGCCGTGGCAAGGTGGTGCCATTGAAACCCGTGGTGGATGAGGCCCTCGCCAAGTGCGGGCAAGTCAAACGCGTCATCGTCCTCAACCGCTGCAACCATGAAGTGAACATGCAACCCGACCGCGACGTCTGGTGGCACGACGAGGTCGCCCAAGTGTCCTCGAAGCACACCGCCAAGGGCTTCGATTCGGAACATCCGCTTTTCGTCCTCTACACCTCAGGATCAACCGGAAAACCTAAGGGAATCCTTCACACGTCTGGCGGCTATCTGACGGGTACCTACTCGACCTGCAAATACATTTTCGACATGCGCGATGATGATGTTTACTGGTGCACCGCTGACGTCGGCTGGATCACCGGACACTCCTACATCGTTTATGGCCCACTTGCCAACGGCGTGACCCAAGTGATGTATGAGGGCGCGCCGAACGCCCCAGATTTCGGTAGATTCTGGAAAATCGTCGAGGAATACGGCGTCACGATTTTCTACACCGCTCCCACCGCCATCCGTGCCTTCATCAAGGCTGGCAATCATTTCCCTGCGGCCCATGATCTTTCTTCGCTCCGCCTGCTGGGCTCGGTGGGCGAACCGATTAACCCCGAAGCGTGGAATTGGTATCACGAACACATCGGCGGTGGCCGCTGCCCCATCGTGGACACTTGGTGGCAGACCGAAACTGGGTCCATTTTGATTTCCCCACTCCCGGGCGCCACCCCCTGCAAGCCAGGCACGGCAACCTTGCCGTTTTTCGGGATCGATGCCGCCATCCTCGACGATGCTGGCAACGAGGTCAAAGCCGGGCAAGACGGCCGCTTGGTCATCCGCAAGCCATGGCCCTCCATGATCCGCTCGATTTATGGCGACAAGGAACGCTACAAGAAAACCTACTGGTCAGACTACCCTGGCATCTACACGGCGGGCGATGGCGCACGTCGCGATAAAGATGGCAACTTCTGGATCATCGGCCGCTTGGACGATGTCCTCAATGTCTCCGGCCACCGCCTGGGCACGGCGGAAATCGAGAGCGCCTTGGTCTCACACCCCGCCGTCGCAGAAGCCGCCGTCGTGGGTCGCCCCGATGAAATGAAAGGCCAGGCCGTCGCCGCATTCATCACTCTGAAATCCACTCACACCGAGTCCGATGCGCTGCTCAACGAGTTGCGCAATCACGTCGGGAAGGTGATCGGCGCCATCGCCAAACCCGACGATCTCCATTTTGCACCCGCACTCCCAAAAACGCGATCAGGCAAAATCATGCGCAGGCTCTTGAAGGAACTGGTCTGCACGGGTAAAATTTCAGGAAATATCACCACGCTCGAAGACATAAACGTCATTGAAGCGCTCCAACGCAAACTAGCCAAATAAGCTTTCTATCTGCCCCATGACTTCATCCCTCTATTTTATTGCACGCATCGGCCAAGGCTTCGGTTACTTCCGCAGAAACCAACGGATGGCAGAAGCCGCCACCGAAATGCACCTTCTGCGCGAAGCGGAAGCACACCTCGGGTTTGTAGTTTGGGAAAGCGTTGGGGAGATCGATCAACTTTCGGTGGAGTACTGGAATCTCAGAAGGCTCATCAAGGAAAAGGAGGCCATCAAAGAACGCCTCGAAGCGAGCAATGAACTGCTCGAGGAAGCACAAACCACTCGGATCGCCATTCTCAATAGCACTCCAGAAGCGCAAAAAGAGCTGCTAGAAGAACGCACCAAGCTTCTCGTCGAGCTCGAACAACTCGGACGGCAGCGCGATGAAATCATCGCCGAAGCACGCGAAATCCGCCGGTTTTTCGACGGCATGAAAATGAAGATCGAGGTGCTCAACAATGAGAACCAAGAGTCATCCGAAAAGCAAGAGGGGCTCAATAAAGCTCAAGCAAGCCTCGAAGAATCGAAAATCCGATTCGCAGAACTCAAGGAAAAGCGCCTAGAAATTGGCAAACTCATCGAAGCAGGCGATGCCAAGATCGATGCGGTTGACCTGAAGCTTGACCAACTCAAAAAAGACCGCCGGAGCAACGCCGCGGAGTCATTCCAGGCGATCAGCGAAGGCAATCGCGAGGTTTCCAGCCTCCGGGCGGAAGTCGGGGTGTTGGACACGCAGATGCGGCAGCTTTATGCAGAAATCGGCCGTTATGTCAGCCGCAATGCCACCCATGTGCCTGCCTGCAAGAAGGTCGCGGTTCCGCACCGGTCACTCATCGACATCATGCGCGCGCTCCGCAGGTCGATCGCGTTGAATCACCGCCTCGCGGGCACTGCTTGATTCAGCCTTCTCGCCAATCTTCGCCCTAACAGCCCGTATTTCGGAGCCAAGAAAAGGGAAAGCACAAAACCAAGCGCCTGAATCAACACGATGCACGCCCCAGGCGAAGCATCAAGATGGTAGCTGGCAAATATCCCTCCAACAGTGGCGCTGACGGCAGAGACCACCGCGATCACTAACATTCGATCAAAGCGATCCGTCCAAAGGTGCGCAATACTCCCCGGTGTGATCAACATCGCCACTACAAGAATGACTCCCACCGCTTGAAGCGACACCACAATGGCGAGCGAAATCAGCCCTAACAAAAAGTAGCTGAGAAATCGATCGGGCAACGCCATGACCCGCGCCTGACCGGGATCAAAGCAAATCAGCAGCAAGTCACGGCGGAAGACAAGCGTGGACCCCATGACCACCCCACCCAAGACTGTGGTCTGCCACACTTGCGACCGAGTGACGCCCAAGATGTTTCCTAATAAAATATGGTCGAGGTGCATGTCCGACGGAGTCTTGCTAAAAAGCACCAGTCCAAACGCAAAAAGCCCCGTGAAAACCACGCCCATCACGGTGTCTTCCTTGATGCGGCTGTTTCGTTTAATGAATCCCGTGCCGACCGCGCAGAAGAGTCCCGCACCGAAGGCGCCCACCGCGAGCGGAAGCCCCGCAATGTAGGCCAACACGATCCCCGGTAGCACCGCATGCGAGATGGCATCGCCCATCAATGACCAACCCTTGAGGATCAGAAAACACGACAGCAGCGCACACATCGCCGCAACCAGCATGCCGACCAGCAACGCATCGCGCATGAAGGCATATTGCAAGGGCTCAAGAAACTCGCTCATGACTGGCTGGGGGTGGCCGCGCAGCGGATCCGGCGGCGAGATGCAATCATCCCATGCTTGGGCGCAAACAGAAAAGCTGCTAGAAAAACCAATGTTTGCAGCGTGACAATGCAGCCACCCGTCGCCCCGTTGAAAAAGTAACTGGCATACGCGCCAACCAGGGATGTGATCACACCGATGATCGCCGATAGCCAAAGCATTTTTCCGAATCGATCGGTTAGTAAATAAGCGGTGGCGCCTGGAGTCACCAACATGGCCACCACCAGACACGCACCCACCGCTTGCAAAGCCGCCACCGCCATCGCAGATAGCAAGGACAGCAGCAACACCTGCAACCCACCTGCCGGCAGCCCGATCGCCCGCGCCTGCCCAGGATCAAAGCAAAAAAGCATGAGATCCTTCCACTTGAGCGCAAGAACGACCATGGTGATGAGGCTAATGATCAGCACTTGGCGGATATCTGGATCAGAAATCCCAAGGATATTTCCTAGCAAAATCACCTTCAAATCCACCCGTGCTGGGAAAAGTGAGATCAGCAAAAGCCCGAGCGCAAAATAAGCAGTGAACACAATTCCAATCGTGGCGTCTTCCCGGATCCGAGTCTTGGCCTTGATGAAAGCCATCGTCCCGGCCGCAAGCAATCCTGCCACAAATGCACCTAACGCAAACGGCAACCCAAGGATGTATGCAAGCGCCACCCCCGGAACCACCGCATGGGATAGGGCATCCCCCATGAGCGACCAACCCTTGAGCGTGACAAAGGCAGAGAGCAACCCACACACTCCTCCGATCCATGCGCTCACCCAAATGGCACGAAGCATGTAGTCGTAGTGAAATGGCATCACTAGAAAATCGAACCACTCAGTCATGCTCTTCCGATCGTTTTTTCAATAGCTCCTCATGCTCACCGCGATCCTTGTATTCCAAATGTCCGTCTTTGCCGAAAATCAACGGTCTTTCATCATCAGTTAGAATACGGATTTTCCGCCCATCATGTTCTTGAATGGTGGATTGTTCAAAATGAAACTGTCGCAAAACACCGCCGAATGCCGCTGCGAGATTCTGTTCAGTAAAGACCTCAGAGGTCGGGCCGTAAGCAAGCACGGTGCGGTTGATGAGCACGACTTGATCGCAAAACTCAGGCACGCTGCCAAGGTTGTGTGTGGACACCAAGACGATGCAGCCCTCGCGGCGAAGATCTCTGAGGAGTGCAATGATCGCCTCCTCCGTCTTCACATCAACCCCGGTGAAGGGTTCATCAAGTAGAATGACCCGACCCTCTTGAGCGAGCGCACGCGCGAGGAACACCCGCTTTTTTTGCCCACCGCTCAGTTCACCAATCTGCCGATCCTTGAACTCCCACATCGAGACACGCCGCAAGCTTTCCTCGACCTTGGCCTTGTCCTGCGCACGCGGAATCCGCAGAAAATTCATCGATCCATAGCGCCCCATCATCGCCACATCCCAGACGCTTACCGGAAATTGCCAGTCCACCTCCTCGGCTTGCGGAACGTAAGCCACAAGGTGTTGCTTCAACACGTCGCGAATTGGCAATCCATTGATCTTTACCTTTCCAGCTTCAGGTTTGACGAAGCCCATGATGCTCTTAAACAGCGTGGATTTTCCGCTGCCGTTCACACCAACCAGCGCACAAATCGTGCCGCCTTGCAGCTGAAACGAGGTGTCATGAAGCGCCAAATGACCATTTGCATAGGCAACCGAAACCCCCTCGACATCTAAGCGAGGAAGTGGAGCTGATGGAGTGGCGTTGGAAATCATCTGGCTATTTTGACTCAGTTAGTCCCTTCACAATCGTATTCGCATTGCTTTCTAATAGTTTCAGATAAGTCGATGCGGGCCCACTTTCATTGGTTAGAGAATCAACGTAAAGCACGCCACCATATCGGATGCTCGTTTCAATCGCGATCTGGCGGGCTGGCTTGTCGCTCACTGTACTTTCAGAAAAAATTACGGAAACGCGATTGGCACGCACGGCGTCGATCACCTTCCGGACTTGTTGGGGTGTCCCTTGTGCATCGGCATTAATCGGCCAGAGGTAAAGCTGGCGCAGACCATAGTTTGCACACAGATAGGAAAAGGCGCCCTCGCTCGTGACGAGCCAGCGTTGTTCCTCGGGGATGGCTGCGAGTTTTTGGCGGACCGGTTCATCCAGTGCCTTGATTTTGGAGGCGTAGCTTGCCGCATTCGCCGAGTAGGTGGCCTCATTGGCGGGATCCAATTTCACCAATGCGCGCCGGATGTTCTCCACGTAGATCACCGCATTGGCGGGCGACATCCATGCATGCGGATTAGGCTTTCCCGTGTACGGGCCCTCCGCAATTCCCATGGGCGTAATGCCTTCAGACAAAATCGCCTGAGGAACCCCTCTCGCATTCTCAAAAAACTTCTCAAACCACTTCTCAAGATTCATCCCATTCCATAACACCAAATCCGCATGCTGGATTTTCACCACATCCTTTGGCGTCGGCTCGTACCCGTGAATCTCCGCACCGGGCTTGGTGATCGATTCGACATCTGCGGCATCACCCGCAACCTCGCGCGCCATGTCGGCGATGATCGTGAAACTCGTCACCACGCGCTTCTTCCCAGAGCCAAGTGGCTTTTTGGGTTCACCGCAGCCGACCAAGCCGAGGACACCAAGCATGAGCACAAGGCGCCCAGCCCATCGCAAGGTGAATCGCATTTGATCATCAATCATTTCAACTCTCATTGGCTTCAGACTCGTTTCGCTCGAAAATAAACATCGATTAGAACATCACTGTAGGTGAACGCATTCATTCGTCCTCAATCTCTAGCATCGTCGGATTCTTCAGTGGGATTTTTTCTTCCAGCCCGCCGAGATCGAGGCTATCTAACACGTTGGTCTGTCGACGAACCAAACCAGGCTCCGTAGGATTGGTCGCAAAGCTAGTCACCTCGGTATGGTAAGGGTCATCGCCCACCACGCTGGGTTCTTTGGGGCGGACGGGCACTACGTCGAGCGCCAGCTGACCGAGCGGGTCGATTTCTCCAGAACCACTAGGCCCCAAGATCCCCGAATGCAGGCTGCAAAACGGCAGGTTTTCGGTGCCTTTGCGGAGATGCTCGTATGTCGCGGTGGAAACTGAGCGAACGGTTCCAGCTTGTGCATCCTCGACGTGTTTCTGACAAAACTCGGTGGCCCGCTGACCCGAGGTCGAGCACAGGGGAACCTCCACAATGCTGTCGGGACGCTCAAGTTTGTCTCCGCCAAAGGATGGTGCCGCTGCATTCATCGTTGCCTGCCAAATAGGCATGGCGAGATCGCGACTGAACGCACCCGGATAGATCGGTTCATTGCTTCCTGATAGAAACCCAGTCCAAGCCCCGCAGGTGACGCGCTTGTTGTATCCGAGAAACCAAGTGTCCGCAAAGCCGTAGGTGGAACCACCCTTGCCCGCGCCATAAAACGGCTTTTCGACCATTCCATCTAATACCCCTTTGGAACTCCCTCGGAAAAGCGACCCCGCCATCATGCTGTGGACCTGCCAAGCGGTCGCTTCATCCATGACGCGCTCGGAGGAGATTTTCTCGTGCTGGCGGCGATAAACGACCCGGCCTGCCGCGTTCTCAATCCGGTCGAGATAAACCCAATTCTCGGGCCCAGACATCCCTCCACGCGGGAATGCCGTCATCGCCCTCACTGCATGTTTCATGGAAACCTCCTCGAAGCCCACCGCCAAGCGTGGCAACAACTCCGCTTTTTTCAGCGGCAAACCAAGGGCAACGCTGGTGTCCACCACGCGCTGCAATCCCACCATCCCCGCGAAGCGCACGGTGGCGCCGATCTTCGAATGCTCAAATGCCTCACGCACCGGGATCTTCCCCTGATAGACGGGCGATGCCACTTCCATCCCCCACTCACCGAGGATTCCTTCTTGCCCACCGACCATCACCGCCCGGTTGTCCATCGCCTCATCTTCGACCAGCGTGGCCGGCGTCAGGCTCGCGCTCAGTCCAGCCGCATAGATGTATGGAAAAAATGCGGTGCCCAACGGACGCTTGCCGGATTCGATGAAATCATAGGGCACTTGCGCATAATCACGCCCACCCACGTGAGCGAGAACCTCACCCGTTAGATGATCCAACATCAGCACTGCACCCTGCAAGCACTCGGCCGCTTTGGCACGATTTCTACGGGAGTTCTCGTACTTCGGGTGATTGTAGCCAGGCCGGGCTTCGGCTTTGGCCAAGCTCTCCATGAGCGCCTTTTGCGCTGCGTTTTGAGCTTCGGCAAGGATCGTGGTGTGGATCTTAAATTTGCCAGATGCCAAGGCGTCTTCTCCCAGCGCTCGACCCACCGCTTCCGCAATCCGCTCGTAAAGGTGCGAGGTCCCGCGACGCAGCGGTTGCGAGTTGATTTCTAACGGCAACGCCCTCAACCGCGCGCACTCGGACGAGGAAATCATCCCCTCATCCAGCATCCGTCCCAACACATAGTTGCGCCCATCTCGGTTAATCCCCGGATTATTCAACGGCGAGCGATTGTTGGGGTTCTTGATGAGCGTCACCATCGATGCGCATTCATCCACGGTGAGATCCATCGGCTCCTTGCCAAAATAACCCAGTGCCGCCGACCGGATTCCATAGAACCCACTGCCGAAGTAAATCCGGTTCAAATAAAACCCAAGGATCTCCCGCTTGGTGTAGCGGTCCTCGATCCGCCGCGCCAAAAAGGCCTCGACCAACTTCCGCTGGATGGTGGTCTCACTCCGCTGCACCGCTTCTTGCTTCAAATTATACGCATTTCTCGCCAACTGCTGGGTGATGGTACTCGCACCTTGGTTGCCGCCTTGGGCATTCAAAATCATCGCTCGGATGATGCCGATGTAATCCACACCATGATGGGATAGAAACCGCGAGTCCTCCCCAGCACGCAGGGCCTGGATGAAAATCTCCGGAACTTGCTCGATCGGGACGACGCTGCGGTTTTGCACGAAGATCCGGCCGATCTCCTTGCCGTTGCGGTCGAGGATGATGCTGGGTTCCTCAAGGTCATTGATTCGATCCAAATCGTAACTCGCCGCTCGAAGACGATAGTCTTGCGTGGCGCCTTCCAAAAAAACCCAGCCCGCACCCGCCGCCATGGCTCCAAGCAGAAACAGCCCAAGCCAAAAGCCTTTGCGCTTGAAGAACCGGCGTTTGCTGTTTTTCTTGCGATTCTTATTTTGAATAACTGCCATGCCAAATCTGGATTCATCACCGCCTGACCCATCGGTGATTCAGCCGCCAGAATATCCGAATGACGCGCCTCCCGCAACTCCTTCGTTGGGCGACATACTGCGTTCTCGGATCGCGCTAGAAGGGCCGATGCGCTTCGCCGATTTCATGGAAATGGCGCTCTACCACCCCGCACTCGGGTACTACGCCCGCGAGTCGCACCAGGTCGGGCGCGAGGGCGATTTTTTCGCCAGCGTCAGCGTAGGGCCATTGTTTGGGGAAATTCTGGCACATCGATTCCTGCGCGCATGGCAGCAGATCGGCTCGCCCGCGCGCTGGAGGATCATCGAGTCCGGTGCCCACGATGGTTCGTTGGCGCGCGATGTCCTCACCGCGTTGGCCCAACTCAGCCCTGAGGCGTTTTCCACACTTGAGTACGTGATCCCCGAACCCCTTCCACGGCTTCAGGAGAGACAACGTGCGACGCTTCAGGCGTTCGAGGCCCGTACCCGTTTGATTTCCACTGCCCACGAGCTGCGATCCAATCCACTTCCCGGCATCGCCTTCGGCAATGAACTGCTCGATGCCTTGCCATTCCACCTCGTCGAGTGGGAGGACCACCGCTGGCACGAAGTCCGTGTCGGCCTCGGCGTTGATCACGAACTCACTTGGGAACCCAACGCCGAGATCACCGACCCCAAGCTCCTCGCCGCCCTCGCCGTGCTCGGCTCCGACTTTCCCGCAGGCTACCGGACCGAGGTGCGCACTTGCATCGACGAATTTCTTGAACCCCTCACCCACTGCCTCATGCATGGCCTGATGATTTGGTTGGACTACGGTTTCGCCCGGCCGGAATTCTACCACCCCTCACGGAAAACCGGAACCCTCCGGACATTTTGCAAGCACCGCGCCGCGGATAACCCATTGGTCGCTCCTGGGGAAATGGACATCACTGCCCATGTGGACTTCACCGCGGTCGCCGAGTGCGCTCGCCACTTGGGTGGCCGCCCACTCGCATTTCGCCACCAAGGCAGCTGGCTCACCGAACACGCTCGCGACTGGCTCATCGCCCAAGAGGGCAAGCCCACCTCCGCCCTCCGCCAGTTCCACGCACTCACCCACCCGGCTCACCTCGGCGGCCATTTCCACGTCATCGAACTCACCTGGAGCCCGACCGCCCCGCCGATTTCTGCCACCGATCTCCATCGCCTCGCATTGCAGGCTTGCCCATCGCTCTGAGTCCGATACGTTTTCTCCACCCAGCCGGGATGGCGGAATTGGTAGACGCGCTAGACTTAGGATCTAGTATCGAAAGGTGTGCAGGTTCGAGTCCTGTTCCCGGCACTTTTGAGAGATTTGAAATTGAATTCTCAAAGTTGTTTTTTGCCACTCCCGATTCGTTTTCGACTTCTCCCGACCTGTTTTCCTCTCATCCGCCGTTGAAATCGAAAATGACGAAATAAGGAGAAGGGATTTGCAGTCCCTTTCTTCCCTCCACACACATCGCCAATATAATTAGACCGGAACGACGCAAAGGGATTTCAAATCCCTTCTCCTTATGTTTTTGAACCCCGACAAGACGATCAAGCGACACACGGTGAACCTGCCGCACTGGCAGCAGGGGGAGACGTGGATTTTCGTGACATGGCGGCTGGCGGATTCGCTCCCGAAATCCGCGGTGGAGAGAATCAACGAACAAAAGACCATCTGGGAGGCGAAGCACCCGCCGCCATGGGACGAAGCGGAGCACAAGGAACACAGCCGCCTCTTCACCCTTGGCTTCGAGCAACTGCTAGACGACGCGCACGGAAAATGTGTTTTAGCTCAACAGCCCTGTCGAAAGATCGTTTCCGACGCCTTACGACACTTCCACGGAGAACGCTATCATCTGGACAGCTTCGTCATCATGCCGAACCACGTTCACGTGCTTTTCCACCCGCTCGGTGAAATCAAGCTGGAAGCGACCCTGCAAACATGGAAGCGGTTTACCGCCAGGGGGATCAACAACTTGCTGGGAACTACAGGCAGCCTCTGGCAGCGGGAGTATTGGGACAGACTGATCCGGAGTGAGAAGCAGTTCGCATGGACGAGAAATTATATTTTTAAGAACCCAGAAAAACTTCGCCCAGGAAGCTTCGAGCTATGGAGAAGGGATTTGCAATCCCTTCCACTACCCGAGCAGATCAATGAAAAGAACGATCCTCCACGAAGGGATTAAAAATCCCTTCTCCATACCATGAACGAAAACGAGACAAGCCGATTGCGCCATGAGAACCACCGTGGATCGACGGATTTCCCGAGCGGGTTCAGCGTGCCGAACGCGGCTGAATTTTCCGCTGGCGAAGTGTTTGTTGAAGGGCTAAATCAAGGCTACATGAAAACGAATGTATGGTCATTTCGGTGGCATCTTTTGATTGGCTTGGCATTGTGCGGTGCCATCTTGGGTCTAGTCTTGCCTCGACTGATGGTGAAGCCGCGCGTGATTGAAAAACCTCTGCAAGTCGCGACTCAGAGCCGCCCGATTCACCTCGCGGCGCTGGATCCGGCGCCGGAACTTCCCGCTTATTTGCTGACGCTTTGCGGTCCGGAGGTCTTGGCGCTGCATGGCGGAATGAATCCTGCCGGCGGGATGCCGGATTGGTTTCTAAAGGCCGGGCGGACACTTGCAGAAAAAGGGATCGCTTGGCCGAAGCCAAAAATCGGCCTCACGGATAACATCCTTTTGTCGAATGTGCGAGTACTCGAAAGCGAGGCGATGGGGCTGCTCGCAACCGACCCGGAGGCGGCGGTCGCAAAAATGCAACGGCTGATCGCCATAGAAGAAGAGAAATTCAAGACTCGCTCGTGGCGGTCAGCGCTCGCAAGTTCCGCAGCGAGTCACGATGGCAGGCCCGAGTCGGATCTTTACCGGGCGATGCTGGATGATATTCCAGGACACTATTTTGATGGAATCATCACCGAAACGTTAGGGAATCACCCGGATTCCGAGCTCGCTGCAATCGCCATTGCCCAAGCTCTGAAGCGAGAGCCGAAGGTCCGACAACCCGGTCTAGCCGCAGTCATCCAGATGCATCAGCTCGCCTTTGAGGTTCGGGAAAAAGCAGCGAAGGCACTTGCCGCAGAGCTCCAGATTTCGTTTTCCCCCGCTGATGTTGACGGGCGCGACTGGACTTCCGAGGTGGGGGATCGCTTGTATCATGCGTCCCTCACCGCACCGGCAGACGATGCCGAAGCACTTCAAAAGTAACGCAACTGCCCAGGGCGTTTGGCGAGGAGGTTCATGTTTGAGGACATGCTCAATCCGATTTCCGACCCAACTTGAAAAGGGCATCGAGCCTCCTGGGAAATTCCGAGTCGATGGGGGGCTACGGCTGGTATCCCAGACAAGAGCCGAGCCGAGTCATCGAGGCGGGGCCGTGCCGGCTCAGGCGAGTTGTTTGACCCGTCGAAGCAGGGTGAGATTTTTGGGGGAGTGGTAGGCTTTCTGGAAGTCGAACTGGCTTTGGAGGCGGAGGGCTTTTTCATTGGCCTCATTGAGAATCGCCAGCGGCTCGAAGGCTTTGGCCTTGAAGCAAGTTCATGAAGCTACACCTCTACTCCTCGGGTTGCCCTTTGCAAGGAACCCCACCCCACAAGCCATTTTCTAATCGTCAGTGGCCGCCGCCGGAGCCCTTGATGTAGGTGCCAACACCGATGATGACAGTGGAAAGGACCAATATCGCAATTCCCGACACAATCAAACGATAGGCCTTTTTGCTGGATCCCTTCCATTCGTGAAAGATCCAACCCCACATCGTGCTGAAGATGATGATGCTCGCCATGTGAAGTGTCCATGAAGCAAAGCCAAATTTGCCCATCTGCGTTTCACCCATGGTGTAGAAGAAGAACTGGAAATACCAGGTGATGCCTGCGAGGGCGGAGAACAGGTAGTTTCCTAGCATCGGGATTGCCAAATCGCTTGAAGAGGCTTGCGGGCCGGAAGTGCTTCCGCCGCCATGTTCGCCACCGCTGGCGACCAACCCAGCGTGTTCGGGGCGGGCATGCGACGCGAGGTATTGGTAGCCGGTGCGGTTTTTGATATTCAGTCCCACGCACCAGACGAAATTGGTCACAAAGCCGCCAAGCATGACCACAATCAATTTTGGCAGGCCGCTCCAGATGACCGATGTTCCAGCAGCCACCGAGGCCTCGCCAATCGGATTTCCAGCCGTGAGGCCGAAACTGAAACACGCGCTCATGATTCCGGAGAACGTGGCGACGAGAATGCCTTTTTTGAAATCGAACTCGGCGATGGCTTTCTTTTTGTCTTCTTCAGACATTTCCTTCTCCTTGGTGGCACCCGCAAGTGCCGCGATGAAGATTCCAATCAGGCAGACCCCCACACCTAGCAACGTGACCTGACCGGCGGTGCTTGAAGCGATTTCCAGCAGCGTTTCAGCTACCGGAATGGTCGGGAAAAACAGTTTGAAAAATGGCGGTAGTAGTGTCCCGAAGGCGGCGCAATACCCGAGAGCTACACCCATGCCCAGCGACATGCCGAGATAGCGCATGGCGAGGCCGAAGGTGAGTCCTCCGGTGCCCCACAACGCGCCGAACATGAAGGTCCAGCCAAGGGTGGAAAAGGATTGGCTGCTCAAGACGCCAAACAAATCTTTCGTTAAGACCGTGGCGAGAAGGATCGGGCAGATGATCCACGAGAAGAATCCACCGACCAGCCAGTAGGTCTCCCAGGACCATTTTTTAACGCCCTTGTAAGGGACGTAAAAACTCCCAGAAGCCAAGCCTCCAAGCCAGTGAAAAATGACTCCAAATATTGCGTTGCTCATCGTTTTTTAGGTTTTAGGTGTTAGGTTTTTTAGTGATTGAGACGGGTTTGGGTCAAGCGCGCTTGCTCAGGACGGAATTTTCGTAGCTTTTCACATCAGCCAGCCAATCAGCACCGGCGGGGACATTTTGGGATTCGCAATAGGCATCCCAGACGGCACCCCATGGCAGGGACTTGGCTTCCTCCATGAGCGCGAGGCGCGTGGTGTAGTCACCAGATTTTTCCGAATCGCGGAGGGCATCGGGCTCGAGCAGGGCCATGAGCAATGCCTTGAGCGTGTTGCGGGTGCCGATGGTCCACGCGGCGATGCGGTTGATGCTGGCGTCGAAGAAATCGAGGCCGATGTGGGTTCGGTCTAGCAGCTTGTTGCGCACGAGTTCGGCGGCGATGGATTGCAGCGCATCATCAAGCGTGACGACGTGGTCACTGTCCCAACGGACGCCGCGGCTGACATGGAGCAGGATTTCAGGAACATACATCAGTGCGGAGCTGAGTTTGTCCGCGATGCCTTCGGTCGGGTGGAAATGGCCGGCGTCGAGGCAGAGAACTTTTTGATTCTTGATCGCGTAGCCCATGTAGAATTCGTGCGAGCCAACGACATAGCTCTCGCTGCCGATGCCGAAGAGTTTGCATTCCACCGCATCGAGGTGGTGTTTTGGGTTGAGCTTTTTGGCGAACACCTTGTCGAGTGAATCGGCGAGGCGCTGGCGCGGGGCGGAGCGATCGACCGGCGTGTCCTTGTAGCCGTCGGGGATCCAAACGTTAGTCACCGTCGGCGAGCCTAGCGCTTTTCCCATGACCTCACCGATTTCACGAGAGGCAATGCAATGCTCGATCCAGAAATCACGGATGGCTTTTTTCGGATGAGAGAGCGTGAATCCGTCGGCAGCCTTCGGGTGGGAGAAGCAGGTGGGGTTGAAATCCATGCCCATGCCGTTGGCCTTCGCCCAGTCGATCCAGTTTTTAAAATGCTCGGGGCGGATCTCGTTGCGATCGACCTTCTTGCCGCCGAACTCGCCGTAGAACGCGTGTAGATTCAAGCGGTGCTTGCCGGGGATGAGAGAGAGCGCCTTGTCGAGGTCAGCACGAAGTTCATCGGGCGTACGGGCCTTGCCGGGATAGTTTCCGGTCACGGCGATGCCGCCGCTGAGGCCTTCGCCGGTGCTTTCGAAGCCGCCGACGTCATCGCCTTGCCAGCAATGCAGTGAAATCGGAATGCCGGCGAGCTTGGTCATTGCAGCCTCGGTATCAACACCGAGATCGGCATAACGGGCTTGGGCGAGCTTGTAGGACTGAGCGATGGATTTGGAATTTTTTGCCATGGGTAAGTAGATTGTAAGAGGTTAGGAGTTTGCGCAGAAAGGTTGCTGAAAACCTTCACTGTTCCGCCAAAAATAAGCACGTTGCCGCCATAGCTTACGACCTGCATTTTGAGTCGGATCTGGAGTGATGAGTGGTGGGAGCATCGCGCACGCAACTCAGTATTTAACGAGTATTTACCGTAGCCTTTGCGGTCACTGGGCTTGATGGTTCAGGAATTCACCGGATCTGCATCGCGATGGGGCTCACTCAATTGGCAGGCGATCTGGAGGAATTGGCCAAAGGAAAATCCAACGCTCACTTCACCGGTCCGGTTGCTCCGACAGCTCGGCATTTTGAAGATCAGAACTGCGAATTCAGATAGATGGATGTCCATTCATCAAGGTCCGGCGCCACTTGTCGGGCGATTCGCCGTAAGCTTGCTTGAACGCGTTTGATAGGTGGAATCCGGAGCTGAATCCCACACGCGCGGCGATGTCGTCCAGTTTTGCGTCGCTGGAGGTGAGCATGCGTCTCGCTCGGGTGAGGCGCAGGTGGATGACATATTTCCAAGGTGCGAATCCAGTCCGGGCACGGAAGGCACGGCGAAATTGCGAGTAGCTGACGCCAAGTTTTGCGGCAAGCGCCTCGACGTTGACGGGTTCCGAATGATGCTCGCCGAGGTAGTGCTCCGCCTCGCTCACGGCCCGCTGGATTTGAGATGGACGCGCAAGGTTCTGGCTGATCCGCGAGCAAAGCGCCAGCAACTGCAGAACCGCGGCAGAGAGTTCGGGTTGAAATCCATTAGGGCCTTGCAGGATGCCGCGGTGAATGGACTCCAGCACCTCCTCTATCCCGCTGCCGATCGCACCCACGCGCAGAATCGTGGCCAGGGGGAAAGTTTCCGCATGTAGAAGTTCATCGACCACCGGTCCTTGGACCTCGATCCAGCTCTCCGTCCAGCCGGTTTTCGGGTCGGGACGATAGCGGTGCCACGTTTGCGGAAGGAGCAGAAACACCATGCCAGCCTCCACCCGTCTCTCTCCGGTCGCACGGGTTTCAAGCCAACCACCGCCGGAGGAAATCAGCACAATCTGCAACGCATCGAGCACCCGGCCATGCTCCCAGTCCAATTGATGGTCTTCAGGATGCTTCTCCCGAGGATAAGAGGAACCTGCGGCAATGCGCGTGTGGCCCGAGCCGGTAACCCCTAGGCCCCACCGGCGCAATTCAGGCGTCACGGGAAAATAGCGAAAATAGTCCGAGGTCTTAAGAGTCATTTTTTGTATGCAAATGATCAATAGCCCCATTCCAAAATCACTGGCAATCCGATAGTTTTAGGACATGGAAAACACATCGGTACGCGTAGGGCTTTTTGGCATCGGATTGGACACCTATTGGCCGCAATTTGCCGGTTTGAAGGAGCGGCTCGAAGGATACCTCAGAGTGGTGAGTGGAAAACTTGAGCGCCCGGGTGTGGAAATTATCAACCTCGGGCTGATCGACTCACCGGAGAAGGCGACGGATGCCGGCCACCAATTCCGCCGTGAGGATGTGGACATGATTTTCCTCCACGTCACCACCTACGCGCTGTCCTCCACCGTCTTGCCGGTGGTGCGCCGGGCGAAATGTCCGGTCATCGTTCTGAATCTCGCGCCCGAGGCGGCGATCGATTACACGAAATTCAATCGGCTGGGGGATCGCACCACGATGACCGGGGAATGGCTCGCTTTTTGCTCCGCCTGTCCGGTACCGGAGATCGCCAACGTCTTCAAACGCTCCGGCATCCCCTTCGAACAAATCACCGGCATGTTGCACGACGATCCTGAGTGCTGGGGTGAGGTCGATACGTGGATCAATGCCGCCCGTGTCGCGCATGTGATGTCGCACAACCGCCTCGGCGTGATGGGCCACTACTATGGCGGCATGCTCGACATCTACTCCGATCTAACACTCCAAAGCGCCGCGTTCGGCACCCACATCGAAATGCTCGAGGTCGACGAACTCAGCGCCCTGCGCCGCGAGGTCAGCGATGCAGAAATCGCGGCACGCGTGGGGTTATTCCGCGATGATTTTGATGTCCAAGACGATTGCTCCGAGGAAGAACTTGCGCGCGCCGCCCGCACGTCCGTGGCTCTGGACCGTCTCATCTCGGAGAAGAAGCTCGGGTCGATGGCCTATTACTACATGGGCACTGGAATCGCGGAAAACGAAGACACGCTCAGCTCCATCATCCTCGGCAACACCCTGCTCACCGCCCGCGGCTGTCCGGTGGCGGGCGAGTTGGAAATCAAAAACGTGCAAGCCATGAAAATCCTCGATATCCTCGGGGTAGGCGGCTCGTTCACCGAGTATTACGCGGTGGATTGGAATGACGACGTCGTACTCATGGGACACGATGGTCCGGGACACATCGCCATCGCGGAAGGCCGCACCAAGGTTCGCCCGCTCACGGTCTATCATGGGAAGGTGGGCAAGGGGCTGTCGGTGGAAATGTCGGTGAAGCACGGCCCCGTGACGCTTCTGAGCGTGGTGGAGACGGCGGATCACCGTCTCATGCTGCTCGTTGCCGAGGGAGAATCCGTGCCCGGCCCGATCCTCGAAATCGGCAACACCAACAGCCGATATCGTTTTCCCATTGGCGCGCGCAATTTCATGAACCGCTGGAACGCTCACGGCCCCGCCCATCACTGTGCAGTCGGCGTCGGCCACCTCGCTCACCAGATCGAAGTGATTGGAAAATTCCTCGGTATGGAAACCGCCGTGGTTTGCTGACCTGCTAGAGCGCGAAATTTCTACGCTGAAAACGTGATCTTGCAACATCTCCAATCGCTAGGCTACCTACCGATAGAGAATATGAAAATCACAGATACCACCACGCTTGATGAAGCCATCCGCGATGCACGCCAACGGCTCAAGGTGATCCAAGGGAGACGATGACCTCAAATCGAAAAGCCTGCTCGACAGGAGCCATGTGCGTTTATTCGCTGGGCGAATGTGCGAACTCACTCGTGATGAATGGCATCTTCGCATTTGCGATGCTGTTTTACACGAAGGCGCACGGCATCGATCCAAAGTGGGCGGGATTCATCATGTCACTGGCCGTGTTTGTAGAGGCCGTCACGGAACCCATCATGGGACAGATCAGCGACAACACCCGCAGTTCCTGGGGACGGCGGCACCCGTATATGTTGGCTGGCGGTCTGCTGATGGCGCTTTGTTATTACCTGATGTGGACGATTCCGGCGTTTTGCCGCGGCAGCCATATTTGGGTTTTCAGTTATCTCGTTGTGGTGAATCTACTGCTGCGTGCCGGACTGACGATGTTCTTCATCCCCTACCTTGCTCTCGGCTTTGAAATGTGCGGGGACTATCATGGACGCTCCCGTCTCCAGGGGATCCGTCAGATCGCCAACATGGTCGCCAATTTCGCGGGTCCGGCGATGGCATGGGTTTTCTTCTTCGGCGGGAAAGGCAACTTTCAGGCCACCACGATTGAGGCGAACTACCAGCACATGGGTGCGACCTTCGCCACCGCCACCGCTGTTTTTACGGTACTCGTGGTGATCTTCACGTTCCGCTGGCGCGAGGATACCCGTGATTTGCCTCGGAACTCGCCGTCGGGATGGTTGAGGAATTTCTGGTTCGAAATGACGGAGATCCTCAATGACCCGAATCCTCGCTGGGTGTTCGCCTTCATTTTTATCCTCTCCGCAGGAATGGTGCTGGTCGGCTCGTTGCAGATGTTTGTTTACGATGATTTCATGAAATTCCCCTCGTGGCAGAAATCCATCGCTCACGGTAGCACCATGGTTAGCATGGCGCTCGGCGCGTTACTCTCGATCAAGCTGACGCAGCGTTTTGACAAAAAGAGCGCGGTCATCATCGGCGGAGCCATCAGCATCGCGGGCAACATGATCCTTGCCGCGCTCTTTCTAACAGACTTTGTCGAGCCGGGCGCTACCTTCATCTACGGGAGATTCAACATGCCATCCGCTTTGATTCTCTTCGTTGCATTTCACACCTGCTACTGGTTCGGATGCGGCATCATGCTGCCGGTTTCAACCGCGATGATGGCGGATGTCAGTGAGACGCGTCGGCTGCAAACGGGAAAAGCCAAATACGGTGGCTATTCATCCTTATTCAGTCTGACCATGCGGCTGGCGATTTCCTTCAGCCTGATTCTCTCAAGCTGGTGTCTCAGTGGCATCGGCTACAAGGTTTCTGAGGATGGCCGAGCCGTCACCCAGACCCACCAAGCGGTGTGGGGTCTGGGTTTGGTTACCTTTCTCGTCAGCGCTCTCATGTGCCTCGTCTCGCTGCTCGCCATCCTTCTCTATCCGATTTCGCGCGACGGTTGCGAAGGTGGCTCGGGATTCAGTTTACCGCGGAGAGATGGGTCCTGTGGGCCTCGAGCTTGATTCGTAGCGACTCAAGTGCGGTGGAATGGGCGGGGTCGGCGATGAGATCCGTCGTTTCACCGGGATCGTTTTGTAGATTGAACAACTGCTCAACCACGGGATTTTGGCCAGGATAGCGGATGTATTTCCACTGAGCTGACCGGATGCCTTCGCTCGGGGCGATCCGTCCTTCCGCGGTCCAAGTGAACTCGTGATAGAAGTCCTCACGCCATGGCAGGCTGCCGCCACCCACCAGCGGTGCAAAATCCCTGCCCTGAATGGTCGTAGGGACGGGTAAACCGGCCCACGTCAGAAAGGTTGGTGCGAGATCAACATTGAGAATCATCTCTCCGCGTGTCACTCCGCGCTGCTTCGCCGGCAGGCGGGGATCAAAAACGACCAATGGCACCCTAATGGATTCCTCGTACGGCAGCCATTTGCCCCAGAAACCGTGATCCCCGTGAAAATGTCCGTTGTCGGAGGTGAAGACGACGATGGTGTTAGAATCCAGTCCTTGTTCTACTAGAATCCGACGAAGTTCTCCAATCGTATCATCGATGTTAGAAACTAACCGGTAGTTTTTGCGCAGCTCATCAGCCAAGGTGGCAGGATTGTTGACCCGCGTAAAGCCGGCCCCACTCCCCATGGACGCCCGCAGGAAAGCGGGTTGGCGCATGGCATCCGCCGTTGTCGCTGTGGCCGAGATGGGCATGGTGCTTGAGGCGTATCGTGCGGCGATAGTTTTGGGACAGTCCGACCAAGGGTCCTTGGGTCCACGAAACGCAATGGCTAGGAAGAACGGCTTCGCTTTGTCACGTCCCGCGAGAAACTGCCTCATCTTGATCGGAACGATCTCACGGTCAAAGTGGATAGGATGATTCATGCCTGCGGAACCGATGCGTGGCATGGATCCTTCCGGGGGGCAGGTGCATTTGATTTCCGATTTGGACTGACGACCGTCGTTGGTCACCAGTGGGCAGTCCGCCTCATGCCAATAGTTGCCGTGAAAGCGGTCTCCGGCCCAGTAATCAAAAAGGCTCATGCCCATGCGGAACCCGCTCTCGCCCACCCCCACATCCCACTTGCCGATGTAGCCGGTGTCATAGCCACCCGCACGCAAAACAACTGGGTAGGTCGCGTTTACCTCCTTGGGAGTCACCATTTTTGCCAGATCCTTCGTTCCGCGCGAGCACGGATAAGCACCGGTTAGGATGGCGGCTCGGCTCACACTGCACACGGAAGCGGTGACAAACGCGTTGCGAAACATGGTCCCTTGGGCTGCTAGATGGTCGATGTTCGGGGTTTGGATCACGGGGTTTCCCATGCACCCGAGCGTATCCCAACGCTGATCATCTGTTAGAAGAAATAGAATATTGGGCTTGCTGCGCACCGCATCCGCCCTGCAAGCGTCCCATGGCAGAGCCAGTAGGAGCGCTGCAAGGGCGGACGCCACCATGAGGTTCATGGCTGGACGGCTTTCACGCGAATAAACAGCGCGGGATGGGTCAGCAACGCGTCTGGCACATCGACGGTGATTTCTTCGATGGGATCGCCATTGTTAGAGGTAGCAGAGTTTGGGGTGAAGGCCGGCCATGTGCCCGCAAGCGTGGTGGACGACTCATAGGTGTAAGCTACCCCGGTGAGCGACTGCTTGCGGCGGGTGTACTTGAAGATGCCGGTAGCCTTGTCGACCGCAGAACTGATCGGGTTGGCCGAGCTTCCGGACTTCGGATTGAGGCCGAAGGCGTATTCGTCGGAGTTTTTCACACCATCTCCATCGTCGTCGGCATTCATTCCGCCAGTCACATGGTTGGTGCTTTTCCACGAATCATAGTCGGAGCCACCGCCCACCGATAGATGCAAGGTGATGGCAGACGCGTCGTAACTGATCGTCGGTGTGCAAGTCTGTCCGAAGCCAACAAAACTGTGTGACATGCTCGTGGCACCGAAAGCAGCGGCAGCCGAGTAGCCATTGTGATCCACCAAGGTGATCGAGTAGGTACCAGCGCCGAGTGAGAGTGCCGAGCCGTCGATGATCAACTGCGCGCCTTGGGCAATTCCCATCGTGGCGTTAGGCACGTTGATCATCGCAACCGAGCCATTGGCAGCAAGTTGATAGCGCAGTTTACCAGTGGCGCGAACGTTGAAGAGAGCATCGGTCGACGCGTTACTGCCGATCGTTGCCGAATTGCCACTGACCTTCACCTCGCTGTAAACGCTGAACAATCCGGAGGTCTGGCCGTCCGCGTGCCAATTGACTGTGCCTCCGCTGATGACCATGCTAGACGCCACTCCGGTATCGACGGAATTGCCGACATTGATCTGGCGGCTCACGGCGAGCGTTCCTCCACTGACGGTCAGCGTGGAATCGGCGGCACCCTCACCGGACTCGACGACTTGCAGCGTGGCGGGGTTGACGTAGGCGGTGCCGGAAATTTCGGCAAGCCCCTTGCCCTGACGTCCGACCGTGAGGCTGCCGGCGATCGTCGCGTTGCCGCCGCTGAATGACACATTGGCTTTTGTGCCACTGGCGAAGGCTGCGCTGAAATAGGAGCCGAGGCTCAGCGTGCCGCCGCTCATCGTGAAGTTGCCGGTGCCGGTGGTAGTTCCGGTGCCGTAGCCCAGCCACAGGGGGGCTGAAGTCGCCGCAAGGGTGCCACCGGACAAGTGATAACTGCCTGCGCCATTAGAATTGCTGCTGATGCCGAACGTCCCGCCGGTTACCGTGACCGTGCCGCCCGATTGGTTGATCGTTCCAGAGCTGGATCCGTCGCGACCGATGAGCAGATTGCCCGGGCTCAGAACTCCGGCTGAGGAGACCTCCAATGTGCCACTTTCGCTGCCGGTTCCCTGACCGACGTAGAGGCTTCCCGGCTGGTTCGGCGACGGGTTGGTGCTGAGTTCCGCCGTGCGGTGCTGGTTGATGAAGGCGGACTGGGCAGAGGTCGGAACGAGCCCGTTGTTCCAGTTGCCACTCTCGGCGTAGTTGTTGTTGTTGGCAGCCGTGAAAACATTGTTCGGATTGAAGGCGGTAAGGATCACCTTGCCCGAGAGGCTAGTAGTATCAGCCACCACCGACCATCCGGCTGCGCCGTTGCCGGCGATAATCGCATTGTTTGCGATCCAATAGTTGATGTTGCCGAGGTTGCTGGCGGGCGCGATGAAGGAACCTGTGCCACCGAGGTTCATCTTGGCTCCGCGTGTCGTGTTGATGGATAGATAGTTGGCAGTCACCGTTCCGCCAGAGATATTGATTTTCCCATCATAGCCGCCGTAGCCCAGCAGCAGGTTATTTGAGATGGTCAGGGTTCCTCCCGAGACATCGACCACGTTGCTGTCGCCCCAGATCCCGGTGACCAAGCTGACGGTGGTCAAACTTCCGCCCGTGGTAACCTGCAAACCCGCACCGATGGACACGTAAGTCTGCCCAACGGTGGTAGCCACTGCGGAACTGATCACGGGCTTCTCATTGGGTGAGCTGCCGGGGTTGATGATGGCATCGCCCGCACCCGATGTGGATGGCAAGCCGCCTGTCCAGTTGGAGGCTTCTGCCCAATCACTGCTAACGCTACCGTTCCAGTAAACGGCGGCGTGGGCGGATTCAAAGGATAGTGAAATGAGAGCCATGGTGGTCAATGCAATGGCCGTGTTCTTGCGTTTGGGGTTCATGTGTTTTGGGTTTGTGAGTGTTCGTTTTTTAGCGGAATTATACGATTGGAGGCGAATCAACAGCGGCAACCATGAATCATTTCATATCGTGGTCAAGTTAGAAATTCCAATCTTCGATCCGACCTTGGGTCAGTTGGGGCTATTGGATCCTGAGCGCGAGTTTGGCTTTGCCATCGGGGTCTTTGGCGGCATCGGCGGACCATTGGAACCAGAAGCCATGGTGGAGTGGAGCCGGGCCCGCATTGCAAAGGGTGAGCGATGAGTTGGGGGCGGCAAGAAGCTCAATTTTCCGCTTCTGATAGAAACTGATCTCCACCTCAGCCAAGGAACTGCCGCCGCCGTTCACCTCCTTGGATTTTGGATCGGTCTTATCAACGCAGACCAGTTTGACCCGTTTCTCATCGAGGTGTTTTAAGGTTACGGAATCTGCGCCGATCCGCTTTTCGAACTCTTTGACTTGTTTCCTGTCCCAAGATTCTTTGTGAATGTTCTCGTTCACGTAGAAGGCCGTGAAGATCGTACGGATCACCGGTTGAATGGGGTTTTTATCGGATGCTCCCTTGTCGATGATCCGAGCGTTGGCAAGAACGGTCCCGCTGATGATCTCGATGGTGCCCTCCAAAGTAGGTTGCCCGATCGCTTGGCCGGTCGCCTGATCGGTCAATTTGAATCTAAAAACCGTCTTCTTGAGCTTGGCGGTGGGTGGATCCGAGGATTCAAAGGTGTCCAATGCCATCGGCAATTCCTTGATGCTGCCATCTGGGAGAGTTTCCAATCCGAGGAATTGCAGGCCGATGGATTGCTGAATCGGAGCGCCTTGATGATCAAGGACCATGAGGTTGAAGCCGCCTTTCGAGCTGAACAAAAACTGAAAGTTTCGCTCCTGTGCGACTGCGAAGTAGCCGAGCCATGGCTGTTCCAGCATGGGAAGTTCCGCGGATGCGGGTTGGATAAATGACAGTGTCGCCGCGATGGCCATCGAACGGATCTGATTCATCATCGCATTTTTCCCGTTAGATTCATCTCGTGAGTCTCATTCAAGGCTTGATGCCACTCCAAAAAACTCCGGTGGTATCGGTGGGAATTTTTGAAACTTTGCGAAATTCCGTATGGCCGTCGACAAACGCCACGTTGGCACCCCGATTCAGCTCCTTGGGTTGGTTGAGCAGTTCGGGTGGATGCACCATCTCGGGAAACCAGTCGGCGCGGCCCACCGTCGTCACGTAATAATTCCCGCTGACCCTGCAGCCGTCCATGACGAGAGCGGTTTCCGCCGGATACTGGACACGCGTCAAGCGTGCGGCCGGTGCCTGGCCTGCGGATTGATACCAGCCGCCTGCTTGAACGTTCATTGCATAGGTGTTCCAGTTGCCGTCCAAAGGCTTCGCCACGCGGATTGCGGCGGGGCAGAAGAGGCCGTTCTTCCCCCGGCTGTTGACGAAAGAGCGCTGGGTGTCCGCTTGCTTTGCGTTGAGATACTCGCCGTCCAGAAGCGCCACAATCCAGTTGCTTGGTGATCGGTTGCCTTGGTCGGAGACGGGGAAAACCCCGTTGTTTTCCGCAGCATAACTGTTGAGGGCTGTGGCCAGGCCGCGAAGATTGGCCGCGCACACCGTTTCATTCGCGGATGCCATCATCCTGCGTGAGACCGACATGGTAACCGCCGCCAGCACCGCCACGATGGCAATGACGATCAGCAACTCGACGAGCGTGAAGCCTTGGGTGGGTTTCGATTGATTTCGCATGGCGTCCGTCATGGAATGGATCGTCAGTCTTGGCGCGGTACCCAGCGACTCCAATCGATGACCGTCTTGGTCTCGTATTCGAAGGGCAGGTAGTTGGTGCTCAGCCACGCCTTTGGATTGCTCTGCAGCTCGGCGAGTTTCTGAGCCACCTCGGCACGCCCGCCTTGGTTTTTCACATCCCTCTTCAGCAGGCCTTCGAGGCGCTGGATGACGATCGGGAATTGTTTTGGATCATGCTGAACCATGCGTGCGTCTTGGGTGGCAAGAGTCTGGAGGAAATGGAGAGATTTCATGCGGATGGAGCGGGCCATCCTGCGGGTGATTTCCAGTTGCTTGCGGATATCATCGGCGCGTTCCCCACCGGCGGCAATGGCTTTTTCGAACAAGTCCGCTGCCTTGAAAGCGAGGGCGGCGGAATCTTCCAACCGGAGCCCGGCATCTTCAAACAGCCACGGATGCGCCTTGGGTTCATCGGTCAGCATGAAATTCCCACGGCGGTTCGTCTTCCAGATCGGCGTGTCCCACGTGCCGCTCGAGATCGTCACGGGTTTCCAGTCGTGTGAGCCGTCACTTCCGCGGTCCAGTCCCATCGGGCCGATTAGATAGGTGGTGTCCCACGGGAAAGCTTCAACCGATTGAGCAACATATTCCCATGCTGCGATCATGTGCGGAGCCGCAGCCTTGCCGTATGGCGTGACGATTTCTTGGAGCAGCGTGTCGAGCTTGGCATCCGGCGACCTCATCCACGCTTTGAGCATGGCGCAATTGACAGAGAACGTGGATGGAGCGAAACCAAAGTATTCCTTCACGCCGACAATCCCCTCCATTCCTTTCCAACCCTGCATTTGTTCGAAGATCAGGCGTGGGAAGAAGTCCTCGATTGCGTAAGATGGCTTGTAGAATGTGTGATCGAACTCGCCCAGTACGGGAATCCCGCGCTCATAGGCGGAGCGCACCATGCGTTTCACGCCCAGATCGGAGGCAAAGGATCGGTCGTTGAATGGATAGACCTCGTTGCTGGTGGACGGGTTGAGTGCCAAGCCGAAGCCCTCGGCCTTGACCCGCTCGAGAACCGTCACCACTTGGCCCCGCGACAACTCCCACGGTTTCCACCAGAGTCTGGAGCTTGGCCGAACCGAACGCATGGCGTCGTTGAGCATGTCGAGGAAGGCCGGCAGACGCTCCCCAACGGGAATGCCGCTGCAGCGCGGGCACGGGCCAAACTCGCTACAGAGCCATGCTTGCTGATCGAACGTGTAGACCATCACATCGTCGACTC
>Ga0114962_10000733_pt1 | contig 28615 bp, 24 predicted proteins | sample C_130820_MF_Meta_FD_87017 | JGI IMG/M metagenome (GOLD analysis project Ga0114962, IMG submission 87017) | Freshwater microbial communities from Lake Croche, Canada to study carbon cycling - C_130820_MF_MetaG | ecosystem: Environmental > Aquatic > Freshwater > Lake | place: Lake Croche, Canada...
AGATACCAGCGATTTTAATTCTTGCATAACAATATCTACACTGGATGGATCAAGCGCCGCTGTTGGTTCATCACATAAAATTAAGGATGGATTGCTTACTAATGCTCTGGCAATAGCAACACGTTGCTGTTGTCCTCCTGAAAGTGCTTTGGGTAAATTTTTCATTCGATCCTCCATGTTCACTTTCTTTAGTGCTTGGACGGCTTTTTCTTTGGCTTCTTTGGCTGGAATTTTCATTAACTCCAATGGTAACATGACGTTTTGCAAGGCGTTTAATGGTGCTATCAAGTTACATCCTTGAAAAACGAAGCCGATATTTTCTAGCCGTATATTACCTAATTTGGATTCTGGCAAACTACTGACTTCGTTACCATTAATAAAAACTTGTCCTTCAGTGGGATAGGTTACACACCCTAAAATAGACAATAATGTCGTTTTTCCTGAACCAGATGGACCAATGATAAGAACCAATTCACCAGCATAAAAGCTTACGGAAGAAGGGTTTAAAGCCGAAATGGTAGTGTCGCCTGTTTTATAAACTTTGCTAACGTTAATGACTTTTGCAATTTCTTTCATCGTAAATTAAATCAATACTATTAGATGTTTTACAAATGTAATTCAAATTATGTATTGGAAGGATTTTAAATGAAAAAAGAGGTGAAATGACCTCTTTTTAATTACCGCTCTCCCTACAAACGAAAGAGGCAAAACTTTAACTCTCTTATAGACTAACAACTCACGAATGAACGTGTGCCTTGATTTTCATGTAGGGAGGTCGGGATTTGAACCCGAAAGCATAGGGTTATGAAGGTTTTTTGAGAAAATGGAGGCCATGAATTTAATGGGTTAGGTTTTTAAAAGGAAAAGAGTGCTGAATAGAGCTTAGTTGAGGAATTGGAAATACTATCTTATTATATAATGAAAGCGCGTCACCCAAACCTTCCAACACATAAAAAGAAATGTTCTTGATTAACTCATAAAATACATTATACTTGAATTAACTTTGTCAAAATTTAAAAAAATGAAAATCTCAAACAATAAAATTTTAATTACAGGTGGCGCTAGTGGTATTGGACTAGGTTTAACCGAACGTTTCATTCAAGAAAATAATACCGTTATTATTTGCGGAAGAAGAGAAGAGGTATTGGCAGCTGCAAAAGCAAAATTTCCTTCAGTTATTACCAAGGTTTGTGACTTGTCAGATGAGAAAGAAAGAATGGATTTATTAAACTGGGTTGAACAAAATCATCCAGATACAAATGTTCTTATAAACAATGCAGGCATCCAAAATTGGATGCGGGTGGATGCCGATAGTTTTTATGATAAAGCGCATGAAGAAATCACCACCAATGTTTTAGCTCCTATTCATTTAGCAAATTTATTTGCGGGCTTACCATCTATCAAAACAATCATCAATGTAACCTCTGGACTTGCATTCATTCCATTGGCGCAAGCCCCTGTGTATTGTGCTTCCAAGGCATTTATGCGTTCGTTCACAATGTCATTAAGACGCCAATTAAAAGAGGCAAATATTGAAGTGATTGAAATGATTCCCCCTGCCTTGAATACCGACCTAGGAGGCAAAGGTTTACATGATGCCTATCCTCCAGTGAGTGAATTTATAGCATCCATTTTTGAACAATTAAAAGAAGGTAAGCTTGAATTGACCTTTGGAATGAGTGAAGGAAGGTTAAAAGTAAATAATGATACTATTGCTGCTGGTTTTAACATGATGAATCCATAATATTATTAAGCTAATTTATGTATGAAGTCAAAAAAATATAGCCTTTTGTTAAACTACGACTGAGACCTTTAGCAATAGGGGTCTCTTTTTTTAACCCTCAGGAAAAAACAACAAAGGACACCATCATTTATAACGTAAGTCCTTGATTTTCATGTAGCCAGAACGAGATTTGAACCCGGGACCTAAGGATATCGCAATGATTTAACACGAAGGTTTCGATTAACCAAACTATTTAAACTACTTTAGCAGGGACATTTAAAAACCGAAATCCATAAAAAAATGAATATAACAATCATAGGAGCCTCAAGTGGAATAGGGCTTGAGACGGTAAAAAGAGGATTAAATAGAAACCATTCGATAACGACGCTTTCTCGATCTGAAATTGAAATAGAAGAGAAAAAATCATTAAAAATGATACTTGGTGATGCAACAAATAAAGCTGACCTCTTAAATTCTATCAAAAATGCAGATGCTATCCTTGTAACATTGGGGACGGGTAAGAATATGAAGGCCACCACTCTCTTTTCAGATTTTGCAAAACTATTTGTAGAAATACATAGGGAGAACAAAATAGATATTCCATTTATTTTTATTACTGGATTTGGAGCTGGCGAAAGTAAAAATTATGTTTCTTGGTTAGTAAAGTTGTTTTTAAAATACTTTTTAAAAGATGTTTATGCTGACAAAACTAAAATGGAAGAAATGATCACTGAATCAAATCTGAATTGGACAGTTGTACGGCCAGGAAGGCTATTAGACAAGGAATTGACGGAAAAGTACCGTGTTGAAAACAAATTATTCAAAGGAATAAATATTGGAGGAATCAATAGAGCTGATGTAGCAGATTTTTTAATCAAACAAGCAGAAAAGCAAACTGAATTAAAAAAGTACATTGGCATATCTGAAAAATAGCATAAAATTAGAACATAATGTAGCCATGCAAATTAAGGGTTACAATTAAATTAGCATCTTTTTAAAAACTTCGACTCATTATCAATAAAATGGTAAATAGCGATTTTATCAAAAAATTGAACTTTTTTACCCGTAAATTGCAGGGCGTAAGGGGTCGCATTTCCCCTTAAAAAAATTTAATAAATTGCCTATCATGAAACTTGTAATTTTAATCAATTAACAGATTTTTTGAATGACTTGCTCCGTGAATTTTGTTATAATAATGTTTTCCAATTGATTGGATTTTTCAACCCATTATTCGCATTAAGAGGTAGTAGGTAAGAGATGAAGGGTTTAAATCTAATAAAAATCACCGTAACCATTCAATCACAAAAATCATAGTTCAGACAAGGAGGAGCGTCGAAGCCAAAAGCGCTAAGAGAAGTGTAAATGGAATATATCAACTCATCATTGGCATTAGCAATAAAAAAGTAAGTAAAATGTTCTATTCAAAACATTTTTTTCTTCCTTTTGAATTCCCAAATTCTTCGTTTTAAATAGTATATTTATTGAAATTTAGTAATAATTTTTTTCAAGCTTTTAAAATGAATCCGATTAGAATAATCTTCCTATTATTTTTCATTCTCCTATTGTATTCTTGCAAGAAAGAAGATATAACAGACGTAAATCCTAGCCCTGTTTATAGCGACTACATCTCTCGTGAAACTATTGACAGTTTAAATTATAAACTCATTTTTACTAATAATTCTCCGAATTTCAATTCTGATTTTGGGAAAAAAGTTCAAAAGCTAATGATTGAAGCCTTTTTTAAGGTCTATCCAAAGCTTGCAGAAAAATATAATCCAATGACGGCGACGACTGTTTATTTTACTGTTGATCCTTACTACAATGGTGTTGCAGAAACAGTTGGTACAAAAGTCAAATTTAGCTCAAAATGGATGCTTAATCAGCCTACGGATATTGATGTTGTTACTCATGAAATCATGCATATTATTCAAGCATATCCAGGTAATAATCCGAGTTGGCTTGTTGAAGGTATTGCAGATTATGTTCGATATCGTTACGGAATTGATAATACAAATTCCGGATGGTTTCTTCCGAATTATAGCTCCGGGCAAAATTATACAGATTCTTATCGTATAACCGCACGATTTTTAGTTTGGTTAGAAAATCATGTTAAAAAAGATGTTGTGAAACAATTAAATATAGCTTGTAGAGAAAATACCTATTCTTCCAACACTTGGAAATTAATTACAGGAAATACAATTGACGAGCTTTGGCTTTTATATGCTAGTAATCCAGCACTTTAAAATCCGCTGTTTATTCTTATTTTTAGTAAACTCCCCACGGAAATAAAGGCCCTCCGATTTGAACGCATACACTGATTTTCATTTAGATCGACTAGGCTTTCAACCTAGGGACTCCCAGTTTTGAAGATTTTTTTCCTACAATAAAAACGTTGTTTGGGAATGTTTATGTTTTCACAAAATCAAAATCACCCGATTTGAAACGATTTCAGGAGGTATTTTCATGACACAGGGTAAATAAAACAACATATAATTATCTTGTTCCATTGGGAACCCCTTTTCCTCAAAAGAGGTAAAAAAATACGATGATTGAGTATATAACTCGTTTTAAATTAAAAATGGATGTAAGCTGTTTTTAATAGTTCATTCTTTGAAATTCCAATTTTTTCAAATCTCGCATCTAATATAAATAGTTCGTTAATCATTTCTGATCTGCTTTTGACATGCGCTTTTAAGGTAAAATATTTGTAAGTTAACATTGGCTTAACGCGTCATGAAAACCCACTTGACCTCTTTCAAATAGCCCATAGGTGCTTGGCTTGGTTGATTTCCAACCCATTTTCCCTGCGCATCTTTTTCTACAGAAAAACGAGTAAGCGAAAAGGCCCCCTTTTCAAAATCAAATGTCCGCCCATCATCATCATATAAAGTAAATTCCCCTGTTTTATAACCGAAATGCCTAAGTTCTAAGGGCCATTTTTGGCCTGGTTTAGGCGCTTGTCGGTGCACCGGTACCAATGGAATGATTCCCCCGTCCCGCACAAATAACGGAATCTTCTCCAATTCGGGTGTTATCTGAATCAATTGGTTTTCACCCACAAAAGCTCCTGTATAAAAATCAAACCACTTGCCTTTTGGCAAAATAACTTGTCTCGTTTTCTCTCCAGCAAACATCGGAGCCACTAAAATATGATCGCCCATCATGTATTGATCTTTGATATCTTTCCGAATGGCCATTTGATACGGATTATTTGTGGCGTCAAGTTGCCCGCGCTCCAGAATCGATTGATCAACAAATCCATCTACCAATTGCATCGCCCGAAATGGGGGTTTCCCTTCTCGCTTGTATGCCGCAAAAGTCGTGTATAAATAAGGCAATAACTGCATTCTCAAATTCGCTACCTCTTTTACCGCATCCGCAACCTCAGGAAATGTCCACGGTTTCGTTCCATCTGCCCAAGCATTAATCATCGCCATGGGCGAAAAACAGGCCGATTGCATCCTCCGAATCCATTCCTCTGCCGTTTTTGACGCGCGCACCTCGGGTGTCCAAAGGACTCCGATAAAACTACTGTTCACCAAAGCAGTAATGAAATCCTTGTGATTATAATAATCATTGTAAATCACATAGGGCAAATGACTCGCCCCTGCATTCGAAGCCCGCACTAATCCATATGTGCGTTTGTTAATTTCTTGATACCAATCGGCAGTCATTTTCTGAACCAAGGAACCATAGATTTGTCGCATCTCTTCCGCACTGGTGCCCGAAGGAAAGGTCGCAACATCTGGCCAAACCCAATTGTCATAACCATCCACTTCATCTATTTTGTAACCACCCACTCCAATATCGATCAAATTTTTCTTAAAATGATTTTTGTACAATTGGCGCGTTTTGGCCAAGGTAAAATCAGGCACCAAACCATTCCAAACGGTATGTGAACCTGTCAGGTTTTTGACCAAAGGATATAATGAGGACTTGGGAGAGACATAGGGATTCAACCATAAATTGGTCGAAACTCCTTTGGCGGCCAATTGGTCCAAAAGTAATTTGGGATTTGGGTATCGAGTAGAATCCCACTCAAACGTACATGGATAAGACATGCTATGCCAGCCAGGCTCCAAACCAATAAAATCCAATGGAAAATCATGGGCCTCAAAACTCGCCACTTCCTTTAAGATATCGTCTTGTGTATACAAAGTAGGGACCCTTTGGGTGAAGCCCAAGCCCCATTTAGGAGGCAAATAGCCTCCGCCACTTAGCAAATTATATCGTTGTACGACTTGCATCATAGTTGGACCTCCAAATACATACAAATTGGTGCCATTGGCAGGGACCAATATTTCCACTGCATCCGAATAGGGCTGGGCGCTCCAATTTTTATTGGTATTTCGGTCCTGTAATTCGGGTGGATTTTTTGAATCCACTCGCACCCCAGTTCCCGCATACACTGTCAAATATTGTGCGGCATCGATTAATACTCCATAACCATTGGAAGACACATAAAAGGGCACAGGTGCATGAGTACGACCATTATCTTTTCCACCAAAGTGGTCCATATGCAAGTTTAAAATCCGCCCCCTTTGGTTAACTGTTTGGAAATTCAATCCCAGCCCATAAATCTGCTCATTGCGCTGAAGTGGAAATTTCAGATAGGTTTTTCCTTGAATGATTTTTACTTCAATGGCCCCTTTATCTAAAGGAAATTTGGTCTGTGGGAGTTGCTGTAATGCGGTCAAATTTGCTCGCCCCCCTGCTGCTTGGAGGAGACTGTGTTTTTGGGTTTTCCCAAGCACCGCTTTCCATATTCCCGGATAGGTTTCTTTCCAAACCATGGGGGTTTGGGCTCTAAGAATGGAGTTCGACAAAAATAAGATGGATAGAATGATAAGAGTTTTCATAGTTTATAAAATTAAGGGATTTTTTGGGAAAATTGACTGGCTATAAAAGCGGATATTGAACGAGGTCTTTTATTTCAAAGAAATTGATTAAACTAACAAGTCGATCATTTCTGATTGGCTTTTTTCCTCTCCCTCTCTTGTCAGGATTTGTAACCTTAAAGCGATGATTGAACTTAGTGCTATCAGGAAATTATTGCATTAAACTCAAGACAAAGCTAAGGTGTTGGGGACTAAACATTCGTTGTTTTTTGTAGTAAATGAATTACATTTGGCTGTAAAACAGAAGAATAAATAGGTAAAAATGGAAATTTTATAGGTAAAGTTGGATATGAAAACACTTACTATTATCACTTTTTATTTCAATAATGATGGTGTTATTCCCAATAACACACTGCCCGTTTTGATGTATAAAAATGGATTAAACGATACCGTCCAAGCAGATTTGGAATCAACATTTAAAAAAAATGGTTGGACAAATAATTGGAAAGATATTATTCTGCCCTATGATCATTTTCATAGTAATACGCATGAAGTACTGGGATTGATTAAGGGAAAGGCACGGTTAATGATGGGTGGTAAAAATGGTCAAGAAGTAATTGTTGAAAGGGGTGACGTAATAATAATTCCTGCTGGTGTTGGGCATTATTCACTTGACAATTCCATCGAGTATCAATTTGTTGGCGGTTATCCAAATGGCGCTAATTGGGATATAAAAGTGAGTTTAAAGGAAAATGAGGCTACAATAATGGAAGAAATTGCCAATATCCCCATTCCAAACACAGACCCAATATTTGGGGAAAATGGTCCAATCGTAGACTATTGGAAATAATAAATGAATACAAAGCAACCAAAGAAGAGAAAATTTATAGGACAAGTCGTTTTGAAAAAAGTTTAAATGCTTTCTAAATAAGATTGATTTGAGCTCCCCTTAGGAAGTGAAATGCAGCAAGCCTTTTTCTTTGTTAATCTAATTTATTAATTCTTCAAGAGCTATCTATATCATCCATTTTTGAGCAACATGTCTGTTATAAAATATTGCCCACTCTTGGTAATTCCAATCCGTGACTATTGATGATTGAATTTTACATTTAAGCCTAAGTACCATGTTCGTCCATCTGCGGGTAAAATACCTGGCCCAGGATAACCACCAGACCTTCGTGTAAAATAAGGGATATCCGTTAAATTATTTACACCAAATTTCAATAGGGCATATTTTTTAAATTTATATGAACCAGAAATGTCTTGCACTTGGTAAGCTGGAATAAATCCTGTAGATGCAGCTGCATTTGGCGTCTGAGTGTTACTCGCATCAGCGAATGATGAACCGATGTCACTTAATTGCCAACTCAATGAAAGTCCTTTTTTGTTATAACTTATGCCGTAGCGATTAATTTTTTGAGGTGCGTTTTCAACCCGCTTGCCAGTCAAGTTTCCTTCCACTATTTGACCATTAATCACTGTAGTTGTCTTAAAATCTAGGTAGCGCGCATCGATTGCTGCGATGGAAGCAAACACAGAAATAGTACCCCATCGTTGGTGGTTTAACCATGCCGTAGTTGGACTAAATTCAACATACGCCTCAACTCCTTTGGAAACAGAGTGGCCAAGGTTGGTCCGATACTGATAGATTTTCCCATCCAAATTTGTACGTGAAATGGTTCCCACGCGGTCATCATAATCTAGGTGAAAATAATCTACATCGAAGGTCAAGTAATTGCCCATTTCACCGCGATAACCTAAATCGAAATTATAGCCTTTTGCATCTTTTAGATTAGGATCGATTACGTCTATCGTTGCTGGAGGCAATAGGTCGGAGGCCAAAACAGGTCGATAGGCTTGTGCGATATTGCTATACAATTTCGTACTCGCACTAACTTTGTATTCTGTGCCGGCACCTAAAAGCATGAAGGTTCTGCCTTGCTTGGTCGGTGTTGCTAAGATTGGCTGGCCGGAAGTGTTTAGACCCGACTGGCCCATCACGTGAGTATCGATTTGTTCTAATCGTCCTCCTACAGTAAACAATAAAGATTCTGTCGGTCGTAAGATGGATTCAGCGAAAGCGGCATAATTTGTGTTATGAAAGACTAAATCCCTATTAAATAAACCCTGAATCGCAAAATTCATGTCGTTGCCATTGCTACCAAGACCTAATTGTTTTCGTTTGATTTCACCCGAAAAATAGCGCAATCCAGTCGCCAAAGTATTCTTCCAAGTGCCTAATTTAAAATTCGTCAAATAACGCATTTCAATTCCATTCGTTTGGTAAAAATCTTGGTCTACTTGACGGGCTCCCAAGGGATCTATTTCCGTAATGGCCTTAGTGAATCCTACGGAGCTTCGCTCTGCGGTGGTTCCAAAGTATTTAATTGATAGCTTGGATTCAGTGCTAATTAGGTAGTCGGTCGTAAGGGCATAAATCAACCAAGGATTACTAAACCAGTTTCGAGACCGCTTACTTTGTTGGGAGTTTTGGGCAAACTCCGCATCAGTTAGGCCTCCGGCTTGTTGACTTTGTGTGTACATATAAGTCAATTGTGCCCCTACTTTTAATTTATTGGAAAGCGCATAGGATAATTCAGCATGCGAGTGGTCGGTATTAAAATAAGAATTCTGGCGCCAGCCGTTTCCGTGTCTTTTTTGGTAATAGGTCGTATAGCTTAATCGACCGGAGGTTCCACCCAAGTAATTGAAAGAGCTGAAAAAGCCATTGTTGCCGCTTGTGTTTTGACTTTCTACTACTAGTTTGGTGGAAATATCAGGTTTGCGCAAGATGAAGTTCATGAGTCCGCCGAACTGGGGACCATATTGTAATGAGCTTGCACCACGAATGATTTCTATTCGGTCCACAACTTCCATTGGAGGAGTATAATAGGCCTCTGGATAACCCATCGGGTCTGGTGTAATGTCATAGCCATCCATTCTTACATTAAACTCCCATGAGCGATTGGGAGAAAGGCCTCTTGACGCAACACCGAGTTGGATCCCCGAACCATCACTCTCCCAAACGGAAATCCCAGGTGTTCGAGAAAAAATTTGCCGAGAGTTATTCATTGCCAAATTCGCCTGTAAATTATCAAGCACGATAACCTCATTCTTTTTCCCGGCTGTGATCGTGTAATCATTGACCTGCGGTAAAAACGAATTTCCCTTAATACCTGATTGGGAATATACGGAAACGCCAATTAGTTCAGTCGCGTCATTTAGGTCAAAATTATTTACCAATTGCTCTCCATCTTGTAAATTAATTTCTCGTTCGCTTGATTTATAACCAGCAAAACTTACTTTGATGGTGTATTTGCCTGCTTTTAAACCTTTTAGAATATATTTACCTGAGGTATTACTTTGCACACCGCGCACAGTTCCAACAAGTACAACAGATGCGCCCACAAGAGGATCATTAGATGCCGTTTTAATTATCCCTGAAATTTGAGATGTTTGTGCAAATATAGCAGGTAAAGTGAAACACAATAAAAATACTAATTTGACATTTTTCATTTTAATTTTTATTTAGACTAATTATAAATAGGGTGCAAATATATAGACCAATAGTAAGCATCACAACTATTTTAGCATTTTTTTACATAAAAAAATAGGTGCACATTAGGCTCCTTTGATAAGATTTCAGGGAAAAGGTTGGATAATTACAATGGCGCTATGGCCTTAATCTTTTTCACTAAGTCCTTGGCAGATTTTACATTGAGAACATATTGAAACATGTTAGACCCATCAAAGTTTTCATGGAATGGAAAGAAGGTAGCTGGTTTTGACAAAACGCATTCTTAAAGATTTTTTCGAAATAAATTCTTCGTTTTCATCTTTGGAAGAGGTTTTTTACTTCCTCCAATTTACACGATGATTTACAGTATAAAAATCAACAAACCCTCTACTGGGCTTGAACCAAAAAATCAATGAATGGATTCAATAGGGGATGATTATAAACAGAAAAGTCATCCGTCAGTTGAAACATGACATTTCTGTCTACTCATTTACTAAGTGGAATATTACAGCCGTTTTCTTTGCTTGTACTTGATAATAACAAGAATCAAAAGGGTTAAATTTCCCACTTTCTAGCCTATCATTCGTTAGCTTTACAGCCACCTTTTTTTCCTAAACCACAAATAAATTCCAACACTTAAAAGAACCATAATGCCCAGAAGTAAAGGATAACCATAACGAATTTTCAACTCTGGCATATAGTCAAAATTCATTCCATAAATTCCTACCACAAAGGTAAGAGGCATGAAAAACACCGAAAAGATGGTTAATACTTTGATGACATCGTTCGTTTTCTGTGCCGAAATGGAGAGGTAAAAATTCACCAAATTGGAAACGTCTTCGTGAATTTGGTCATAAATATTTAATAGCTTTAAGTGTAAGTCACGCGAATCTTGTAAGTCGTCTGATTTTGTTGCTGGTAATTTGACAGAACTTAAAGCCTCTTGACTGAATAATAAAAGTTTCTTACTCATCAAGGCTTTACGTTTGATTTGATATAATTCCGATAACATTTGAGGGGTAAGGTTTTGCGAAAAAACCATACTCTCAAATTCATCTAATTCCGTTGATAAACCTACCGCGGGCAATTCGTATGAATGTAAGATGTGCCACAACAATTTGGCAACAATCGATTCCACTAATTTAAATTGTCCTTTATCGAAAAAACATATTCGAACATCCTGAATAAAATCATGTGGAATTCGATGGATGGTGATTAACAATCCGGGCCTGTAGAAAAACGCAATTTTAGTGGAAATGGATTGTATAGAAACCGACTTGCCACTTCGAATAGGCATTAATACCCTGGTGATAATAAAATGGGTTCCTTCTATATCCTCGTGTTTTGGCAAATGGTCCGGCTGTAAGCAAGCAGATAAAGCAATATGATTTAAATCATAGGTTTTACTAAGTTCCGATAATTCAGTTGATGAAGGAGCGGTAACATCAACCCAAATTAAATTATGTGCTATATTTTCAAATAGAGTAATTGCCATTTTTAAAATTTTTAACTTGCTTTCGAAATCTAATCAAATATGCGCTTACTCGATTGTATCTCCTTCATTTTTCTTCTTGGAAGTTGTGGTGTCATTCGAAATATTCCGAAATTTGGTTTATAGGATGGGGGCTACCAAACAAATCAAGAGAAAGTGTTTATTGAAACTCAAAACGATACGCTTCTCTTTTTTTCTGAAAACGGGAAACAAGAGCGTTCATTTCCAATCAGCACATTTATACCACAAAGTAATTTTACCTTTGAAAAACCTTTCATTCAAATTATATCTAAAGCTTAATTTATGCCAAAGCTTAATCCTAACGAAAGATTTGAACGAAGCCTAATGAATGATGAATGATGAGGTATGAATATAAAATAACATCTCATCATTCATCATTCATTTAGATTCATCTTGGATTAAGCAAAAGAAAAAAGTTTTTTTGTTGCTTTTTTTTGAAAAAAAAGAAATACCACGGAAAAAGAAGTAGCCCGTAAATTGCATTTCTTTAAAAGCAATAAGGGAAAAGCAAATTCAAATTCGCTTTAAACATACGTTAAGAACTGATCCTAATGATAATTACAACTCTTAATTCGCATTTTTAAGTAGTATATTCTTTCCCCCAATTGTGTAAAGAGATAATACTTGGTAGTAGCCTTTGGCCTTTATCAGTTAGTGTATATTCAACAGTAGGGGGAACCGTTGCAAACACCTCTCTTTTAATGATTTCATTCTTTTCCATATTCTTCAATTCCTTCACTAACATCCTTGTGTTAATCCCTTCAACACTTCTTTCTAATTCCTTGAAACGTAATTTACCTTTAGATAAAATATAAATGATGGGCATTGCCCACTTTCCCCCAATAATCTCTAATACATCTTTTAGTGAACATGTGTTTTGAGAAATCTTCCAATTATTTTCTGACATAAGTATTTGATTTTCAATTATACTTTACAATAGGTTACTACTATACAATAGTGTTACTACTTTCAAAAGTAAAGTATTGAGTTTAGTTTTGCAACAAAACACTAAAAATCTTAAAATGAAATTATTAGAAAAAACAAAATTGGGTTATCTAAACCTAAAGAATAAAATGGTAATGGCTCCAATGACTAGGTCAAGAGCATCTATAAATGGTGTTGTAGGTGAGTCTACAATTCTATATTATACACAGAGAGCCAGTGCAGGCTTAATAGTTAGTGAGGCCATAAATATTTCAGAACAAGCAATTGGAAGTCCTTTAACTCCTGGCATTTATGCAAGTGAACAAATAGTTGCGTGGAAAAAGGTGACTAAATCTATACACGAAAATGGAGGTCTTATCTATGCGCAGTTATGGCATACTGGACGAGTTGGGCATTCAATGGTAAAAAACGGGAATTTGCCTGTTGCACCTTCGCCGATTGCAATTGAAGGGCAACAGCATTTTACAATGGAGGGACCAAAAGATTATGAAACCCCAAAAGAATTAACACTTGAAGAAATAAAAGTTATAATTCAAGATTTTAAACAAGCGGCGATCAATTCAATTGATGCCGGGTTTGATGGTGTTGAATTACATAGCGCATTTGGCTATTTACCCAATCAGTTTTTAGCAGAAAGTTCCAATCAACGAAGTGACCTATATGGTGGCTCGCTTGAAAATCGTAATCGTTTTGTTTTAGAAATTATGCAAGAATTAGTAGATGCAATAGGTGAAAATAAAGTGGCTATTCGACTATCCCCTACTAGCACTTATAATAATATCATACACAATGATGTTGTTGGTCAATTTACCGGTCTAATTGAAGAGTTAAATAGACTTCCTTTGTCATATATCCACTTAATGAATGTTCCTTTTCCTGCAGACAAATTTCCACAATATCCTACAAATACCATTGAAACATTTGGACCGATGTCTAGTCATCCAATTATTTCAAATTGTGGTTATACCGAAGAAACGGGTGAAAAAGAATTAGAAAAGGGTGTAGCAAAACTAATTTCTTATGGTTCATTGTTTCTGGCAAATCCTGATTTACCAAAAAGATTTGAATTGAACGCCCCCCTTAACCAACCCGACAGAGCTACCATGTATGGAGGTCAAGATGAAGGGTATATCGACTATCCATTTTTATCCTAATTCAATATTAACATTTTAAATAAAAACAATATGAAAAGAGTACAAGCGATTTTAACATTAGATATGGATAATATACCTTCAAATTTTCAGGATATACTCATAGAAGAAAAGAAGGTTGTTGACCAATGGAAATCAGAAGGTATTTTAGAGCACCTCTATTTAAGAGAGTTAAAAAATGGTGCAGTTTTGATTTTTAAAAATGTAGACGAAAATGAGGCCAAGTCTTTAATGACCGAACTACCATTATATCAATTGAAAAAGAGCATTGAGTATTTGAATTTGATTCAGCAGTTTTAATGGAAATGGTTGAATGATTAGTATGGTTAAATAAAAGACATTTAGTTGCGTCTTTTCGTAAATAATCCATTTTAATAATTAAAAAGTTGCAACCACAAAAAATGTCTCTTTACAGAAAGTTATGGTGGTTTTTAAATCAACAAGAGGTCGAAATGACCTCTTGTTGAATCTTGCTTCCTCTATTCGGATGCTACAAGCATAAAGCAATGATTGAACTTGGAATTATTAGGAAATTAAATGACTTTAAATCCGTTTTTTCTCCCGACAAATCTGATAACAGAACCCGTCCCGTTATGATAAAGTCCTTCATTTAATTCAATCTCCTGCTCTACTAATTCAATAATCGTATAATTCGGGAAATCCGTTTTAATCTCATCGATTGAAAATAAGCTTTCTATGTCTTTCGGCCCGCCGACTTTTTCATTTGCTTTTACATAGTCTATGTGTTTTTTACTAAACGATTCAAAGATTATTATTCCGTTTTTCTTTAAATAGCTATCCAATTTTTTATGGTAGGCAGATTTAATATTCGCAGGAAAGTGAGCGTATATTAGCGCAATAGCGTCAAATTGTTCGCTTCCAAAATGCATTTTTTCCAATTCTCCTACTTGGTAGTCGATGGTAACATGATTCTTTTCAGCTAGTTTAATTGCCTTATTTTTCCCTTCATTACTGATGTCGAATGCCGAAACATTCCATCCAAGTTTGGCGGCAAAAACGGCATTACGCCCCTCTCCTTCTGCAGGGAAAAGAATAGATCCAACTGGCAGTTTTATCAATTGTTCTTTCAAATAACTATTGGGCTCTTCTCCATAAGCAAAGGCTTCATCACTATATCTTTCATTCCATCTGGAAATCCAACTATCATTTAATTTTTTGCTCTCATCCATCGGTTTCTAATGTCGAATTTTTAGGTGTTTTCTATCTTCCGTAAAAGTACCATTTTAAGAATGGAAATCATCTACTACCCAAAAAGTCCGCTTAAAGAAAATAGAAAGGTTTTTAATCAAAAAGAGGTCAAATTGACCTCTTTTTGATTTGTGCTCCCTTGACGAAAGATGCAAAATAAAGTGATAATTGAATAGGTGACCATCAGGGTATTAAAGGTTTAATTTTTTCTTGCCTCGTGTTTTTCTTCTTGTGTCCAAAATAGTCCTGTCACTTTTCCATTTGTTACAACAAATTCAATTGAAGTAGGAATCCGGATTACATCTGGCAAATAAAATTGGGTTTCTGTTTGACCCAACAATGCCATATTTAATCCCGTTTTATTGGACAAATCTGCATAAAGTCGACCTTCTTTTTTATAAATGGAAATACTCTGTTTAGAATTTTCAAGAAATGTATAATTCCCAATATAGGAATCCAATTGTTCTTCTGAAATTTTAATGTCTTTATAACTTAATGGCAATCCTTTTCCTGAAATGATTTGATAAATGCTGGAATACAATTCCATAAAATTATCTTGTGAGGAATTAAGTAAAAGCGCGATATACAAATCATTTTCAGGATAGTATATTTCTACTGCTCTAAAACCATCAATAGCACCGCCGTGGCCAATAGATTTGACATTATTATCATTCTTGACAAAAAAACCATAACCGTATTCACTTAACGTTCCATCAATTAGTCTGTAAGGAGAAGTAGCTCTTTCCCACGTTTCTTTTTTCAATAAATCCCCGTTTAACAAGGCTTCATGCCAATGATACAAATCTTTTACACTGGAAAGTAATGCGCCGGCACTGTAAACTGTTGACATACTAATAAAACCTGAATTTGTATACTCTCCTGAATTATAGGAATATCCGCTTGCTCTATTCTTAATTATTTTATCAGGGTTATCGTAGAAAGTAGAGGCAATACCTATTCGAGCAAAAATTTGCTCCTGTAAATAGGTTTGATACTTCTTTCCTGAAACTTCTTCTATCATTTTTCCCAAAAGAAAGTAATTAGAATTACTGTATTGGTATTTAGAGCCAGGAACGAAATCAAGAGGTAATTTGTCTAAACTGTCAATTAGTACTTCAGGAGAGAAATCCACTCGAATTGCATTAGGAACTTTTGCATCAATTTCTTCATATCCCTTAATTCCCGAGGTATGTGTCAATAAATTTTCAACTGTAATGGTTTTGCCTTTGTAGTGGTAGTTTTTGATCAACTTTTGAATACTGTCATTCAACGCAATTTTACCTTGTTCCACTAATTGGAGAATGGCTACTGAAGTAAACTGCTTGGTAACAGACCCTATTCTAAATACCGATTCTGGTGTAACAGGAACGTCTAATTCAAGATTCGCATATCCAAACCCTTTTTGAAACAGTATATTACCCCCTTTTGCAACAAGAACAGCACAACCGGGTGCATACTTGCTGTAGTTTTTAGAAACATACGCATCCATTTGTTTTATTAAACCCTTTTCTTGCTTTGATTGTCCAAAAACAAGTACCGAAATAAATAAACAGATGATAAGTACTCCTAAACCTTTGAGTTGACCTAAATGATTCATAAAAAACAGTTTCCTGACTCAAAAATAAAGAATATCCATTGAATTAATTGTAACCATCAAAAATATCCTCTTAAAGCAAGTAGGGATGAATTATAAACAAAAAAAGAGGTCATTTAGACCTCTTTTTGATTTGTGCTCCCTTGACGAAAGATGCAAAATAAAGTGATGATTGAATAGGTGACCATCAGGAAATTAAAGGTTTAAATTCGTTTATTGTGGAGGCTGCTTTAACATTAAAATTTATAACTATATCCAAGTCGTATTACTTGGGTTTCATAATAATCATCACTCGTGTAATAAAATCCTTTTCCTTGGATTTCTTTTTTAATTACCATTGTGTTTAGCAAATCTGTCGCGTTAAAAAACAATTCTCCTTTTCCATTTTGCACTGCTTTTTTTAGTCCGACGTCTAAGGAAAATCTTGATTTTATTTTGCCTTGCGGAATAATATCTGGGGCCAAATAGATGGCCGTTATTTGTGCATCAATATTTTTAGGAAAATGAAACGTGTTATTCATTTTTACGTTTCCTGAATATATTTCTTGATTATCTGCTGAAAATGTATTGGTTGTTGGGTATTTGTTTACAACCGAAAAAGCATCAATTTGATTTCTGTATCCATTTAAATTAATATTAAATGAGTATAATTTAGAAATTTCTTGTTCCAAAACCATCTCAACCCCCGTATTGTAACTTTTATTCGCGTTTTGAAATACAGCATAAATTAAATTACTGGGTGGAACGGTACTTGAAATTCGTGTAATCGTTCCATCAGCAAATCGATGATAAATGGCATTGTATAAACTTCCTTTCCCCCAACTTTTTTTATAGCCCATTTCTATTGAATTGGTAAATTGTGGTCGCAAGGCAGGATTCCCCACTTTAATTATTTCCGCGTCATCATATTTTGGGAAAATTCGAATATCCACTTCATTGGGTCGGTCAACTCTTCGGTTGTAAAAAATAGAGACTTTATTATTGTCGTCAATTTTGTATGCCAAACGTAAATTTGGGAATGGTTGGGTATAATTATACATATCACTTTTATAAACGATGTGATTAGGGTTTACATCATACTGTATTTTCACATATTCCACTCGTAATCCTAGTTCAGCTTCCCATTGTTTATTTTCAAAAATGTAGTTGCCATAAACCGCCGGAATTAATTCTTTGTAAGTTGCCCAACCCCCTGCATTCATGTCTAAAACAGAATTCAGCCCTGGAATAAATTGCATATTGGTTGGAATGTTTCTATTACGAAATTTTATACCTGTTTCAATTCGTCCGTATTTAAGCGGTTTTATGTAGTCAATAGTAAAATCATACACCTGTTCGTCCGACAATAACTTAAAAGCATCCGTTCCTGTGGACTTTGGCAAATAATTGTCGTAAAAATATTTTTCATCTTCTCGATGAAATGTATAATTGAAACCAACATTTAGTAAATGTCCCGCTTCTATAAATTTGTGCTGATAGCTGGCAGTTGCCATTAGGGTCGTTTTTAATTCATCTTCCAAAAACTGCCAAAGTCTTTTTCGTTCCGAAAAATCGCCATTAAAAAAGGGTTGATCTCCCCGGTCTATAATTTTTTCACTACCAAAAAGTCCTGAAATAGTCAATGAATTTTGGTCGTTAATTGTGTAGTCAATTCCCGATTTGAGTGTTGTAAAATCTGTATTTCTATTCCGTTTTAATTGTGAATTTCTGACTTCCCCATTTTCATATTTTCGTGTTACAAATTCATTTTTATTCAGGGTTTCGGTGTATAAATAATCGCCTTGAAAAAATGCATTTATTTTGTTTTTTTTGTAATTCAGCGATACACTTGGATTTATTTTTGGAGTAAAAGTATATTGCGGTCTTATCGTCGGCAAATTTTCATTTCGCACCCAAAGAGAACCTAAACCTGTAGCGAAACCTACCTTTCCATTCAATCCTTCTTTCTTATTTTTTTTGTAAATGATGTTAATAATTCCAGCGTTCCCATTGGCATCATATTTGGCAGACGGATTGTTGATAATTTCAATTTTTTCAATGGCCGATGCTGGAATATTATCTAATCCGGTTTGGTTGCCAAAACCTGTTAATGCTGTTTGTTTACCATCAATAAGTACAATTACTTTGTCATTCCCCCGTAACTGAACTTTTCCGTCTTGCACGGTTACACTTGGTAAATTTTGCATTGCTTGCAATACTGAACCACCATTTTGACTAATATTATCTTTTAAAGAAAATGTTTTTTTATCCATTTCCTCGCTTATTGTGGCTATTTTTCCGATTACTAGAACTTCTTGTAATTCAGTGGATTTTTCTTCTATCTCAAGGATTTTTATATCAAGGTATTCAGATAGATTACCGACAAATAGCGATTGTTTTGTTGTTTTGTAACCTATAAAAGAAACTTCTACATAGTAGTTGCCGGATTTTATCTTTGATATGGAAAAACGTCCTTCTTCGTTGGAAACGGTACCACTTATAAAACTACTGTCTTTTTCGGTTTTCAAAACCACATTAACAAAAGGCAAATTCGCTTTGCTGTTTTTGTCTTTAACAATTCCGGATATGGTTACGTTAGTCTGAGCTTTTGTGATTGAAAAAATGAAAAGTTGAAAAATGATAATCAATAAAAATCTTAATCGTTTCATTTTCTTTTAGTTTTGTGACAAATTTACACTCCTTTTACGAAAATTACCCTTTTGAAATTGAAAAAGATGCAACCCAAAAAATGTCTATTTAGAGAAAGATATGAGCGTTTTTAAACTAAAAAGAGTTCAAACTGACCACTTTTTAGTTTTTGCTCCCTTAATAGGTGGAATTTGGTAGCCGTATTCACCGTTTGAGCGCTAGGTTTATTTGAGAGTTATTATTGCTTAGACAAGGCGTTGAATTAATCTTAAAATTAAATTAATACCCAGATATATTTGGCTAAACTATATTTCTATTGTAATTTTATTGCTGCATGCAAATAAAGAATACAATTCAAATAATGCTACATAGCAAAGGCATGAAACTAATGAAAAAGGTCAATTTACGTTTTATCGGCTTGCTCATTTTTATAAGCTTGTTTCAGCATTTTTCTTTTGCAACTTTACCAATTACACCCGGACTTTCTAAATCTATTTCAGGTACTACCCAAAATAGCCATTTTGAAAAAACTTCTGTCAAGCATCATCAAAGTCAAATCGACCTATTCGTAGAATTTGAAGAAGATGATCTTCAAAACGAACAAGTCTATTTAAGAGCATCACTCTCAAGTAATTGTCATTTCAATTCAAATCATTACTCCGTATTAACGAATACACTTTACTTAAGGTTAGCTTTTGCTAATCATAGCAAAGTTGTACTTCCCTTCTTTGTGCTCCACCATTCCTGGAAGAGCGACTTGTCTTAAGTTAATTTTTTCTACCGCAATAAATGTTGCGTAACAACATATAAGCAATCTCTTGTTTCTATGTTTCTCCTATTGTATTTATATCACCATTCAAATAAAATCAATGAAAGGATTCCCACTCGTTGCTATTGCTGCAACTATCCTACTTTTTACTTCCTGTGCAGAACACGAAATTGAAAAAGAAAAAGAAACGACATTTGCTGTCACTAGCCCCATTCAGATAGATACAACTATTTATAAAGAATATGTTGCTCAAATTCATTCTGCAAAGCACATAGAACTTAGGTCTCAAGAGAAAGGATATCTGCAAAAGATATTTGTAGACGAAGGACAAATGGTAAAAAAGGGGGAAGTGATGTTTAAGCTTATGCCCGCTATATATGAGGCTGAGGTTGGAAAAGCAAAAGCAGAGCTTAATTTCACAGAGATTGAATATAAAAACACAAAAAAGCTAGCAGATGACAATATAGTATCCGCAAACGAATTAGCCTTAGCGAAAGCCAAGCTAGATAAATCTAAGGCAGAATTACCACTCGCAGAAACGCATCTTGGATTCACTGAAATTCGTGCTCCTTTTGATGGCATTATGGACAAATTTCATACGCTACTTGGAAGCTTAGTAGATGAAGGTGAACAACTTACAAGCCTTTCAGATAATAGTAAAATGTGGGTGTACTTCAACGTAGCAGAATCTGAGTATTTGGATTATATCCAAAAAGTGCACTCCAAAAACAAGCAAAAAGTATTATTACAAATGGCCAATAAAGAAATTTTTGAAACGAATGGTTATGTGGAAACAATCGAGGCAGATTTCAATAACGAAACGGGTAATATTGCATTTAGAGCAGCATTTCCAAATCCAAAAGGAATACTTCGTCATGGGGAGACAGGTAATATCTTGATGCCTATTAAATTAAAAAATGCCATCCTAATTCCACAAAAATCTACGTTTGATGTGCTTGATAAGAAGTTTGTGTATTTAGTGGATGCAAATGGCATCATTACATCTAATGAGATTACGATAGCGCAAGAAATTCCACACTTTTATATTCTTGCCTCTGGACTTAAACCAAGTGATAAAATTCTTTTAGAAGGATTAGGTAAAGTAAAAAATAACGAAAAGATAAAGTTCAAATTCGTTTCGTTGAAAAAAGAGTTGGCTGAAATCAAAAATATTCACGCCGAGTAGTGGCAAGATAAAATAAACAATCATGTTTAAAAATTTCATAAAAAGACCCGTACTCGCAATTGCGTTATCATTGGCAATTGTCTTTTTGGGTTTCATTGCAATCACAATATCACCGATTGCACAATTTCCGGAGATTGCTCCACCAAGGGTAAATATCTTTATAGAATTCCCTGGTTCCAATGCAGATGTATTGGTAAAATCTACTTTAACTATTTTGGAGCGCGCCATCAATGGTGTACAGGGAATGCAGTATATGCTTTCTGATGCTACAAGTGCGAGTGAAGCAAGTATCCAGATCATTTTTGAGCCTGGTACAGATCCAACACTTGCGGCTGTAAGGGTTAAATCGAGAGTAGACCAAGTGATGACCAATCTTCCACCACTTGTTCAACGAGAAGGGGTGATCATCACTCCATTGCAACCAAGTATGTTAATGTACTTGAACTTGTACAGCAAAGACAATAAAGTGGATGAGAAGTTTCTTTTCAACTATGCAAATACCTTTATTCTGCCTGAATTAAAACGTATTAAAGGGATGGGTCGTGCGGAAGCGATCGGTAGCAGATCTTTTGCCATACGTGTCTGGTTGAATCCAGAACGCATGAGGGCTTACAATATATCATCGAAAGATGTATTAAATTCAATCGATGAGCAGAGTGTAATAGCTCGTCCAGGTCGTGTAGGTCTCAGTTCGGGTAAAACAGCGCAGTCTCAGGAATACGTATTTACTTATAAAGGATGGTACAATACGCCAGAACAATACAACGAAATTATATTGAGAGCAAATGCGGATGGCGAGATTTTGAAACTTAAAGATGTTGCTAAAGTTGAAGTAGGTTCTGAATTCGTTGACATTTATTCTAATAAGGATGGACACCCTTCGGCTTCTTTGGTCCTGAAGCAAAATCCAGGTAGTAATGCAAGGATTGTGATTGACGATGTCAAAACAAAATTGGCCGAATTGAAAAAAGATTTCCCTCCGGGAATTGACTATGAAATAAACTATGACGTATCTAAATTCGTAGATGCCTCGATTGAAAAAGTACTGCACACCTTATTGGAAGCATTTTTACTCGTGGCCCTTGTTGTATTTATCTTCTTGGGCGATTGGCGTTCTACAATTATTCCTATACTCGCGGTACCCGTTTCGTTGATTGGTGCATTTATGATTATGAATGCATTTGGTATTGGGATCAACCTTGTTACTTTGTTTGCGCTGGTGCTTGCCATTGGTGTAGTGGTAGATGATGCTATTGTAGTGGTAGAGGCTGTTCACGTAAAGATGGAGGAGGAAAACCTTTCACCATATGCAGCAGTGCAAAAGGTAGTAGGAGAAATTAGCGGTGCCATTATTGCCATTACCTTAGTCATGGCGTCTGTGTTTATTCCTGTGACTTTTATGACAGGTCCTGTTGGCGTACTTTATCGTCAGTTCTCATTGACCATGGCAAGTGCCATTGTGATATCAGGATTTGTCGCTTTAACGCTTACTCCCGTATTGTGTGCCATTCTGCTTAAGAATACACATGGTAAACCAAAGAGAAAAACACCTATGAATCTTTTCTTAAATTGGTTCAACAAAAACTTTGATCGTGCAACTGGCAAATATGAAAAATTGCTTATCTTAATTGTCAATCGAAAAACGTTGACTTTTGGAATTTTGATTGTCTTTGGCTTTGGTATCATGGGCATTAATAAAATACTTCCTGCTGGATTCATTCCAAACGAGGATCAAGGACAAATTTACGCTATCATTCAAACGCCTCCTGGAACCACTTTGGAACGTACCAATGAAATTTCTAGAAAACTTCAATTACTATCAAAAGAAGTGGAAGGCGTAGCTTCTGTAACTTCTCTTGCAGGCTATGAAATCCTAACGGAAGGTCGTGGCTCCAATGCTGGTACTTGTTTGATTAATCTAAAAGACTGGTCAGATAGAAAGAATAATGTAAAAGAGGTGATAAAGGAACTAGAAGAAAAATCTAAAGACCTCCCAGCCAACATCGAATACTTTGAACCTCCAGCTGTACCCGGCTACGGTACATCAGCTGGATTTTCTTTACGTTTACTTGATAAGGGTAGTAATGTAGATTACCAAGAATTTGATAAGGTAAATACGGAGTTTGTAAAGGCATTGAAAAAACGAAAAGAACTAAATGGATTGTTTGCCTTTTATTCTGCCAAATATCCTCAATATGAAATTTTCATTGACAATAGTTTAGCCATGCAAAAAGGCGTCTCCATTGGTGAAGCCATGGAGAATTTAAATGTTATGGTAGGTAGTACTTATGAGCAAGGTTTTATCCGCTTCAATAATTACTATAAAGTCTATACGCAAGCATCCCCAGAATTTAGAAAGCAACCATCCGATATTTTAAGCATGTTCATTAAAAATGATCAGGGCGAAATGGTTCCTTATTCTGCTTTTATGAGCATCAAGAAAACACAGGGTCCCAATGAAATATCTAGGTACAATTTATACATCTCCTCTTTAATCAATGGTGTTCCTGCAAACGGATATTCCTCGGGTGATGCGATTGAGGCCATCAAAGAGGTGGCTAAAACTTCTTTGCCCAGAGGATATGACATTGCATGGGAAGGTATTTCTTATGACGAATCAAGAAGAGGAAATGAAGCCTTATATATTTTCTTAGTCGTGATCTTCTTTGTATACCTGATTTTATCTGCACAATATGAAAGTTTTATCCTACCATTGGCAGTTTTACTTTCCATCTTTCCGGGGGTATTTGGTTCTTTCTTTTTATTAAAATTAATGCATTTGTCAAATGACGTTTATGCGCAGATTGGGCTTATTATGCTGGTAGGATTGCTAGGTAAAAACGCCGTATTGATTGTTGAGTTTGCCGTACAAAAACAAAATCAGGGTGAGCGTATTTTAGATGCAGCTATTTCAGGAGCTAAAGCTCGTTTCCGCCCGATCCTTATGACTTCATTTGCATTCATTGCAGGATTGATTCCGCTTGTATTGGCAAAAGGTCCAGGCGCAGTTGGGAATCACACGATCGGCGCTTCTGCCCTTGGAGGGATGTTGTTCGGAACATTTTTTGGCGTCATTGTTGTTCCTGGACTTTATTACATTTTTGCCAAACTTCAGGAGGGCAGGTCACTCATTAAAGATGAAGATCATAACCCATTAACAGAGGACTTTGTGGAAAATAGAGAAGATTCCGCGCTTGTTAAACAAATTAAAAACATCATCAAAAGCATAAGGAGGAAAAAAAATGAAATTTAAATATTTACTCTTGCTTACTAGTGTAGGCTTTGCTGGATGTAAAATTCCTGCATTAGTTAGTAAGCAAGAAAACAAAACAGTTCCCGGATACTATAATACGGTTCAAGATTCAACTAATATAGCGGCCATAAAATGGCGTCAGTATTTTAATGACCCCTACTTGATTGCGATTGTTGATACTGCTTTAAAAAATAATCAAGAGCTGAATATTGCACTTCGTGAAATCGAAATTGATAAAAATGAAATTCAATCAAGAAAAGGTGAGTATTTGCCTTTTCTTAACTTTGGAGCCGTTTCAGGAGTAGAAAAAACGGGTAGATACACTTTTGATGGCATTTCAGAGGAAGATTTAAAATCCAAGCCAGAAAGTGGGCCAGCTCATATTGGAGATTTTAGAGTTGGCGTTTATGCTTCTTGGGAATTAGACGTTTGGAAAAAACTAAGGAATGCTAAAAAATCAGCTACGTTAAAATATTTTTCAACGATAGAAGGTAGAAATTTTATGGTAACGAATTTGATAGCTGAAGTTTCTACCACTTATTATGAATTGTTATCTCTTGATAACTTACTAGCTATTGTTGAGCAAAATATTGAGCTTCAAAAAAGTGCGCTTAAAATGATCAAATTGGAGAAAGAGTCAGCAAAAGTATCTCAGCTAGCTGTAAACCGATTTGAAGCACAATTATTGCATACACAAAATTTGCAGTACGCTATTCAGCAAAATATTGTTGAAGCTGAAAATAAAATTAATTTCTTATCCGGTAGTTTCTCGCATCATATCGCTAGAACACAAGGTTCTTTGAATGATATTCCGGTTGAATTGATTCAAAGCGGTATTCCATCTCAACTATTATTAAATCGTCCCGATATACGACAAGCAGAACTTGCTTTGGCCGGTTCAAAATTAGATGTGCAAATTGCCAGAGCCAATTTTTACCCTTCCTTCCGCCTAAGTGCAGGAACAGGCTTTACTGCATTTAATCCAAGTTTTGTTTTTAGACCAGAATCCATCCTTTTTAATTTTGTGGGAGATGCCGTTGGGCCTTTGATTAATAAGAACGGTATTATAGCTGCCTATAAAAATTCAAATGAAAAACAGATCATTGCTGCATACGAATATGAACGTTCTATTCTGAGTGCTTTCGTTGAAGTGGTCAACCATCTATCTTACATAGATAATTATAGAAAAAGTTATGAAACGAAGTCAAAAGAGGTGGAGATCCTAAATCAATCTATTGACATTTCAAACAAACTTTTTATTGCTACGAAAGCAGATTACATTGAAGTTTTACTAACACAAAGGGAGGCATTGGATGCAAGGATTGAATTGATTGAAACCAAACTAAATCAGTTAAAAGCGAAAGTCAATATATATCGATCCTTAGGTGGAGGATGGAATTAATTTAACGCACTGATTGGATAAAGAAAAAGCCCTTGCATTCTGCAAGGGCTTTTTTTGTTTGCTCCCCTTACAGACGAAAGATGCAAAATAATGCGATGATAGAGTATGTGACTATCAGGAAATTAAAGGGTTAGAGTTCCTTGTATATTTGAGGGGATAAAATCCAAATGACCTGAAATAATAAGGCGCCAATAAAAGTCCATAGTATGTCATTCCAGTCAAATCTTAACTTACCTGACATTTGTGCAAATTCCCATCCAACTAATCCTATGACCGAAATTAAATTCGAGGATATGTGTCTCTTTTTAAAAAACCAATTATCCGAGTTCTTCTTTTTGAATACGTATGGAATAGTAAGAACAAATAATGCTGGTATTCCAATTGCAGGGAAGAAGTTAGGCGCAACACCTAAAAGATATTTGATTATTGAATTATCGCCGCTATAATTAGGGCGAATATTATCTTGAATTTGGTTGAAGGCGGTAAAACAAAGGGCAAATATCAAAAACCAATAATATTCTAATTTGAATTTCATTTTTTTGTGATTATTTGACAAAAATAATAAAAAAATGCAACTAGCCTAACTCATAATCAGGGGGTCCCTGGATCATGCCCAGGTGGGCCCACAGCCGAAAGGCAAGATTTTCAAGGGTTTATGCTGTTAAAAGCGTAGACCCTTTTTGTTTGTTGGATGTTCCGGCCAAGTTTGGGCCAAGTTTTGTGTTTTTAAAGGGAAAACGGGGGTGAATGGAGGTGAAGGGGTGGGTCTCATGTTATTTAATAAAACTTCTAGGTTTACTTCTCCGCTCATGAATAAAATTAATAAAGAAATTACAAAATTCAGTTAAATATATTTTCTTTGTAAATAATTTGAAATAATTACATCATGCATATATCTATTACAGGTTTAAAGCCAAAAGGATTAAGGGGTTTTATCAAATTTTGGACTTTAGCCATTCCTTCATTTGGTGAAGCAAAATCGGCCAAAGGGAATTTATATAGTGCTGTTAAAAAAATAAACGGCTATCAATGTACTTTAACTGCTTGGGAAAATCGTGAGATGATGTTAGTATTTATGAAAAATGGTGTGCATCTAAAAGCGATGAAATCATTTCATTCCATTGCAACAGGTAGAACTTATGGATACGAATCGGATACTATTCCAAATTGGGAAGAGGCCTATTCATTATTAATAACAAAAGGTAAAAATTATTAAAATTAAATTATATGAATACATCATTCAACAAGTATTTGTATATAGGATTTGTCCTTTTTGGAATTTATGAATTAGCATTTAGACACTCAGCTGGAGATGCAGCAACCTATATGGGTATTGCTTTAGCTTTTGATCCATTTAATCAAGAACAGCCATGGAAAGAAAGACCAACTTGGCAAAAAGCAATTTTGATAATACATTTAGCTATTGTAGCTGGACTATTTGGATATATGATTGGCAATCCTGCTAGTGATTTTAGGAACGGATTTATAGATGGCTTGAATAAAAAATAAATAAAAATGATGGCCATTTCCCGGCCAAGTTCCGTGCCAAGTTTTCACTAAAAAAGGGTCAAAAGAAGTTAAATATGAGAAATATAAATCTATTTCATTCTTGTATCCTATTGATTATCAACAAAAGAATAGGTATAGAATACCACTAGGAACCCTCCCTGATAGACAAAGAAAAAGCCATCATTTCTGATGGCTTGTCCAGTGTGGCTCCCCTTTTCAACGAAAGATGCAAAATAATGCGATGATTGAGTATGTTACTATTAGAAAATTGAAGGGTTAATCAACGGGTGTACATATTTCAATTAAAAACCCGTCTAAATCCCTAACATAACTTACAACTTGACCCCAAGGTTTTTCTTTAGGTTCAGCATATAATTTTGCACCTGCTTCAATTGCCTTATTGACGGTTGTTTGAACATCATCCGTTGTAAATCCAATTTCAATTCCAAATGGCTTTTCGTTTAAATTACTCTCAATAAAACCATCTTTTAAATTAGAAAGTGCTAAGGTTTTAGATGCAAAAGAAAGAGTTGTTTCCCCTGAAATAACCTCACCATAAGAATTATCGGGTGTTACAAATTTTTGAGTGAATCCAAATGCCTGTTCATAAAAATGAATAGCTTCTAAGACATCCTCAACATAAAGGATTGTATATGCGAACTTTATCATTGTTTTAATTTTGAAGTAAAGTAAATAAAAAAGATGCAACTAGCCTAACTCACTGACGGACAACAAAAAAGCCCTGCAAAATGCAAGGCTTTTCTTTTGTGCTCCCTCTCTTGTCGGAAGTTGCAACCAATTTTTACAATTTAGACAGATTTTCCAAGTCATTTAAATCCTTGGCTCTACCACTTATTTCCTTATTTCTTTTAAGGTCATTGATATGAATTACTTTCATTGGGATTTCTTCAAAAACAATATCCAATGCATTGTTATAAATTTCTTGAAAAGTAAATCCAGAAATTTCTTTCAAAATTTCAATACATACAGGAGGTCTTCCAAAGGTATAAACATTTATGTGAGCATGGCGAAGAAAGGACTCTTCAGTCATATCAAAGAGAGGCATTTGAAATTGCTCAAAGGCTTGAGTCAATTTATCATAATTGTTTTTTGAAACTTCCACAAATATATCAATGTCTCCTGTAGTTCTGGGGAATCCATGATAGATAACAGAATATCCTCCAACTAGAACATAATTGACTTCATTTTTATTCAGAGCCAATAAAAATTCTTGAAAATCTGGATTAAAAATATTCCCCATAACTAATTTTTGCGCATTGAAAAAATTGATTTGTCCATTTTAGGAGGATGCCCTAAAGTATAATTAAAAGAAACACTATTTAAATAGGCAAAAACCTTAGCAATTTCTTCCTTTCTC
>Ga0114962_10000735_pt1 | contig 28604 bp, 35 predicted proteins | sample C_130820_MF_Meta_FD_87017 | JGI IMG/M metagenome (GOLD analysis project Ga0114962, IMG submission 87017) | Freshwater microbial communities from Lake Croche, Canada to study carbon cycling - C_130820_MF_MetaG | ecosystem: Environmental > Aquatic > Freshwater > Lake | place: Lake Croche, Canada...
AAAAAAAAAAAAAAAAAAAAAAAAAAAAAAAAAAAAAAAAAAAAAAAAAAAAAAAAAAAAAAAAAAAAAAAAAAAAAAAAAAAAAAAAAAAAAAAATAAAAAACAAAAAAATTTATAATATTAAAATTATTTAAATTTTTTTTTTTTTTTTTATTTAAAGAAGTTTACTTAGCGCTTCTATGTTCTCTTTTGACAATGACTCTGGAAATTTTGTGTGGAAATGAATTATTAAATTTCCAGTGTGTCCTTCTCTCGTTAATCCCATATTTGGAATCACTTTTTGATACTCTGGAGGAATTATATTTCCAGCCAAATTATTAATTGTGTATGTCTTTCCATTAATATATTTTAAATCAAATGTAAATCCACACAATGATTCTTTGAGAGAAATATCCTTTTCCATAATTAAATCTAAACCACGACGATTGAAACAAGAATCGTTGTTAACGGCTATAAATATTTTTATATCTCCTTTACAGTGTTCATTTATTATATTGCCTTGGTCTTTTAACATTATTATTTCATTGTGGTCTATTCCTTTAAATATATCCACATAAACCGTTGCAGTTTCATGCACTTTATTTCCATTTTCTAAAAACCATCTCTCAATTTCAACTGGTAATTTTCCACCATTCAATACAGTTTCCATATTAATTTGAATTGTTTTAACAATTGCTGGTGGTTTTTCCATTTGATTTATATTAACCGGAACTCCATTTCTGAAGATTCTTATATTTGGTCCTCCAGGAAACCCGCCTGCAAATATTCCTCCTGGCATCCCATGCATTCCAGGCATTCCGGGCATTCCACCAAAGAATAATCCTTCAATTATGTCATTTATGTCCGGCTCACCGTGACCACCAAAACTATTCATTCTCATAAATGGATTTCTCCTAGACGCGTCATATTCCCGCCTTTTATCGTTATCACTTAATGTCTCATAAGCTTCATTCACTTTCTGGAATAGTTTTGATTTTTCAACATCTCCTTTGGTTCTATCTGGATGATATTTGAGAGAAAGTGACCTATAAGCCTTTTTTATTTCTTCGCTATTTGCATTTTCTGAAACACCTAATGTATTGTAATAGTCCTCCGCCGACATTTTAATATTATTCCTTGAGATAAACTTAAATAAAAATTTACGAATATATTTATTAATGGAGCATAACCTCTTTATCAATAAATTTCAACCATTGTATTTTAAAGATTTTGAAGTAGATGAAGAAATGGTCCAAATATTACACACTCTTATTGACATGAACAATCTCAACATCCTTTTTATTGGTGATATGGGATGTGGAAAAACTTCTATACTAAATGCACTAATTAGAGAATATTATAATGGAAATACTGATAAGCAATACACCGACAATGTTTTACACATTAATAGTCTAAAAGAACAAGGGATTAATTATTATCGCAATGATGTTAAAACTTTTTGTCAAACCTGTTCAATAATAAAAAATAAGAAAAAAATTGTTGTTTTAGATGATATTGATTTAATTAATGAACAAAGTCAACAAGTATTTAGAAATTGTATTGATAAATTTAGCCATAATGTTCATTTTATATCATCTTGCAGTAACATTCAAAAAGTCATTGAAAGTTTGCAGTCACGATTCACTATTATTAAAATTAAACCGTTACAAAGAAATAATTTAGCAAAAATTATGAAAAAAATTAAAGTTGCTGAAAATATAGAAATTAGCGAAGATGCTGAAAACTTTATACTAGATATTTGCAACAATACTGTTAAAATACTTATTAATTACATGGAAAAATTTAAATTGCTTGCTGTCCCAATAACATTTGAGCTGGCAAATAGTGTTTGCACTAATATTAGTTTTTTCTCATTTCAAAAATACACGGAATATCTCAAAACTAAAAATTTAGTAGAAGCTATTCAACTTATCTATTCTATTTATGACAAAGGATACTCTGTTATGGATATTTTAGATAATTATTTTTTATTTATTAAGACTACAAATATTTTAACAGAAGACGAAAAATATATGATAACTCCATTTATATGCAAATATATAACAATATTTCATAATATTCATGAAGATGAAATAGAGTTAGCGTTGTTCACAAATAATTTAATTACCAATTTTACCTAACTTAAAAATTTTTTTACATTATATATATTATAACATGTCAAGTCTAACAGCTGTTAAATATGAGAACTTAATTGATATTGGTTCTCATTCCATTGGAAATGTTAATAATTACGATTATTATATTTCAGCCACCGTTAACGTCCAAGATTCATTTACCCCTGAATTATTAAATACCTTTATTGTCACTCCGTGCGTGGCATTTTTTGGATTAAATGACACAATTCCTAACGATTTACCTATTAGCGTTTTTAAGAAACATCTTTCAAGCGTTCGCAGCGAAAATACAGTTAATTTAGATTTTTATACAAGCAATTTTAATAATATCTTCTTGAGAATTGATGTCAATGGTGATGAAATTGAATGGTTAAATTATGTATCCATTGAAAAGTTAAATAAAATCAAACAACTTGTAATTACTCTTAATCCTTTTGACAATGAGGTTGGTTTACAAAAGTTATCTAACACGCATTACCCTATTCACGTAGCATCAAAGGAAGAAAAGGTTGTTGTTACCTATTTAAGAAAAGAATTTGTCACTATTACTGCTGAAGAACCTGTAGTCGCTGAAGAAGTAGTTGTTGTTGAAGAACCACTTGTCGTTGAGGAGCCAGTTGTCGTTGAGGAGCCAATTGTCGTTGAGGAGCCTGCCGTCATTGTTGTTGAGGAGCCTGCCGTTGAGGAGCCTGCCGTCATTGTTGTAGTGGACGAAGTTGTTGAAGAAGAACAAGTTGTTGTTGAAGAATCAGTAGTTGTTGAAGAACCAATAGAAGCTGCAGAAGAGCCCGCACCAGTTGAAGAAGAAGAACCGGTTGTTGAGGCATCTGCCGCCGAAGAAGAAACATCAGAAGATTCTACGGAAGAAGCAATTGTTGATGAAACATCTCCCGTTGAAGAACCAATTATTAAAGAGGGTAAGAAAAAAGGAAGACCAAGAAAACAAAAATAAATGTTATTACAGCACACAAGATTCTAAGAAGGGAACAATTGCCTTGATAGAATAAATATTATATTATAGTATAAATATAATATAATGTCCAATCAGACTTTTAAAAATCAAATTCCAACAGAATTGTTATTTGAAGTTTTAGATAATACATGCAGCAAAACTGATAAATATTATATTATTAACAATGATTCTTATAAAAAAGGTCTATTTACAAATGCAATAAGCGAATTTTTTGAGAAATGCAAACCATATTATCATTTATCAAAACAAAAGTATTTAGAGAGAAAACTCGCATATAATACATTTACGACTGTTTTAAGACAAATCTGCAATTTTAATAAAATAACATACACTTCGCAAATAAAATATGATAAATCTAATTATAACATCATTTATTATGTTTATTTCGCAAATATATAATATAATTTTATAACTAAGAGTCATGAAATTATATTCAATTATATACGGATTTTTTGATTGTCTTTCATGCAAAACTAAACCAGACGATTTTGACCCCACATACGACTACAGTGATGAAGAAAATGAAGAAATACAAAGCTGGCCTTATCAGTTTTTTATGGTTAGATAAAATTCATTAAGGCTTAGGGTCTGTATTCTTTCTTATCAAATGTGTGGCAAAAGGAATGGGTTTAAATCCCCACAATCCAAAACCCGATGGAACTTGCCAATAACCAATCCATGTTCTTGGTCTATTTACCATTGGCTCAATTGTTCCCTTCTTAGAATCTGGGGTACTAGCCAATAAAATATATTTGCTTATTATCACATTTGATTCCAAGACTTGTTTGGGAGAAAGCCGCGCAAACCACTCATAATGACGACGATTTAATATTTCTTTTGATGGAATATAAATGCCGTAAGCCTGAGGATATAAATCAATATAATCGTTTGATAATAAATCATCAACCAATATTGTTGTGTCATCCATTGTCTTTGTTCCTATTAATTTTCCGGGAATCAATTTAACTTGACCTTTATTTGCACGAGTATTGCACCAACGATTAAAATCTCCCAAAAACTCCGCTTGAGCCGTGTAATCAGAAGAAACCTTGCGTTGCATAAAATCAATTAACTCTTGCATTACTGGATTTTCTTTTGTAGAACCCATAAAGCTTGTGTCTGCATAAAATTCATGCGTCGTTGACGTAATATTTCTATCCACAGTTTCACAAACAAACACTTTCTCTCCACTTGTTCCCATGTTATATAAATCTATTAGGTCTCTCATGCATAAAAAGGATGGGGGCACAATCATTCCTCCGTAAGTATATAATAACTTTGCAATTGCGAGAGAACGAACATAATCTAAAACTGGACTTGATATTGATGTCATATTAACAGACCATCCTGGAATTAACTTTGCAAAAGAATCATCATCTATTAAACATATGCGAAACGATTCTTCGCATTGATTTATAATACTCTTAACTGTTAAATACATGTATGGTTGATTTAATTCAAATGAACTGCGAGAACCAAAACTAATCCAGTTTCTGGCATTATATTCGTATGTTATAGGAATCCACAAAATTGGTTTTTTTTCTTTGGCTAAATCTGTGTCCATTAATAAATATTTTTGAATTGAATTGTAATTTTCGCTGTTTTCTTCTCTCATGCGTTTATCTTCATATCTATTGTATAAAAACCATACAATCATCAAAACAATTAACAGATATATGTAGTTCATGTAATTTTTTATCTTAAATGGCATATATAATATTATTATAGATTTTATTTCATCTAGATGCCATTATTTATTTTTTAATAGTTGCAATCCAGTCCAAAATTCTTGATTCTTTTGTTTTGCCATCTCCGTTTGTTTTGCTAATTCATAGGCTCTCCTTACTGCTTTTTCTTCTTCCTTTTCATTTCTTTGCTTTAAATACTGTTCCGCTTGTTGTTCTGATAATGGTTTCGTATCTTGACTGTTCCTATAATTCATATATTCATTTACACTTCCAAACTTTTGTTTCTGTTCATAGTCTTCTTCTGTAACCGGAATAACAGTTTCTGTGTGTGCCTTGTATAAATCTTGAAATCCTAATCCGCTAAATAATCCAGAGTCATAAGTTCCGGGCGCATCGTTTGATAACTCTGAAGATGTTATTGAATTGGTTGCCCATATTTCCTGAACATCTTCTCTCACAATGAGAGAACGAGCCTTTTCCTTTTTTTTATCAAATTCTCGTTTCATTGTGGCCATTGATACACCGCTATTATTTAGGTTGGCTTCTTCAAGGTCTTCATCCGTCTTTAACCAATCTCCATATCCCTTTTCTTCGTGTTCATTGGATAACTTATTTCTCTCAAATTGTTCATTGAACCACCTATTAAAGTTGGCACTCTTCTTAAATTTTTCATTGGATTCAAAGAATTGGTCCAATAGAACTGACTTATCTTCATCTGAATAACTTGAATATTCTGTATTTTTTGGGTTTTTACTATCAACGTCTCCTCGTTTTTTGAATTCCCAAACCGAATATAACATCTTATAAGCTTTTGAATAAAAAAGAAAATAATCCGCTGAAAGCTTGGATTTATCTGGATGTGTTTTTAAAACAATTTGTTTTGCGCGCTTCATGTCATGTTCATCAAAGTTAACAGGAATTTTAAATAAAGAGAGAATGTCTTGCAAATTATAATTGTTTATATCTAAATCTACAGAGTTCATATACAAACATTAGAAAAGGTTGTTTATTATTTTACCAATAAGTAATTTTTTTAATATAATTAAATTATATTAAATGAGCGCCGACGAGTACAATCAGCTAAGGCACTGTTGCATCACTAAAACACAGAGTTGCCTTAAAACTATTTACGAATCATTGCAGTCAGGAACACTAGACCCGTTTTATTTAGATGACGATGGATTAAGTGGACTTGATTATTTACTTATGCCTGATGAAGAGGGCCATAGTTATGGTTATTTTTTAGCATCTAGCCTATACAGAGATTTACTTGTATTATCTATAAAAATGTATTATGAAAAAGACCCAAATGACCCAATTTTACATAGAAGTTTACAAAAAATATGCACAGACCCACTACTTTTTCAAGCATTGGAAGAACGTTTACGCAGGACGGTTGGAATTCTTTTACATACTTATTGCAAACCAGTAAAACCTGCCGGAGGTGTAGAAGTTATGAAAGGAACCTATGCTCAAGCAGAATCGTCTGACAGTCTTCCACTTGCTGAACAAATGGAACATGGAATTGCCATTCCTGTTTCACCAGAAAGAAATTTTTTAATTGGGCGGGAAGAGGAACTATATGAAAGACAACCAATGCCAGAGGATTTAAGAGCATATAGAGAAGCAGAAAAACGCGGTGGTCTTAGAAAACAAAAAAGAAGTAAAAACAAAAATAAGCAATTTAAAAGAAAAACCAGAAAACCCAGAAAGTCAAGAAAAAATAAAAAAACATCAAAATCCAGAAAAAATTAATGAACATAATGATTTATTCAAGGAGAATACAAACTTAAACTGCGGTATTTCAATAAGGAGGTGTTTAATCTAAAAGCAACCAATCTTCGGGCAAGCACACCCATTTGTAGTAACTAATCTTATCCCACTTGAACAGTTCGTTTGATATATTGAACGATTCAATTGTAACTGCACCATGGTCCTTGCAACTGTCGCGGTTTTTGTAATCAACAATTGGAGTAGAATGAATAATAAATTGGTCTTTGATTGTTTTTGTTTCTTCCACGGTGTCATATACAACAGCAAGATGACCTTGGTCCTTTTCACCAAAATCCTTGGCTTTGTAACGCGCCATTAAAAGCGTTCCTCTTGGGTATCGTGTATTGATATCAAATTTTTGAATGCGCTTGTTTTGATACAAATAAGCGAACCATGCAGTGGTTCCACCGGGAAATTTTTTATATAATTCTCCATATTTGCCGCGAATCTTTGGACCTATCCCAGGAATAGTTAATCCACAGAATCTGCGCAACAAGTTCGGCAATCCGGTGCAAACAATATATTTATCTTTTTCCAAAATTTCTTTGGCGGTTGGTGGTGGAGAATTTTCGCACCAAAATGCATTGTCACCAGTAAATGTTTCTATTTCTCCATTCACATACCATCTAAATGGAAGTCCTTTTAGGGACTCTGCATAAAGCATAGCTTCCTCAACAGTTGTCTTCATGATTGTTATTTTAGGGTTTGTTTATTCCAAGAGAGGAGAGAAGAAGTTTTCAATTTTTCTGTTAATCAAACAAAAATTCGTATAAAATAAGTTTTTATATTTAAATCGCAACATTTAAATATAAATAAAAATTTTTACGCAACTGGTAATTTAAAATAAAGCATCCTTTGAGAATGCGTTCAACCGATTATAATGATATTCAGTATCAGAATAACCACCAATAAACTTTCTCTCAAAAAAAACAATTGGAAACACTCTTACAGATTTTTCTGCTGTTTCTTCTATAAATTTTATAAACTCCTCCTTGCGTTCAATCAAGTATTCATCGCAATCAACTATAATCATTTCAGCTTTTACATTCTGCAAAAACTTCTTAACTTTGACACAATTTGGACAGCCCGTTTTGCTATAAACAGTATATCCTGTCATTTTTGGCTTTTCAAATTCTTGGTCCATATTTATATTATTGCTCGCGATATTTTTAAATTTTAATTGCCAAATTTCATTCTTTTTCTTAAAGGCTGCATGTCTTGAGTTTCCGCAGACGGTCTATAAAACTCGTCGGGGATAACTTGCGGAGAAGCCTCTTTCATAAGCTGCATCTCAATCTTTTTTGTCTTTTCAATCATTTGTTGAAGCTCATTGATAACAATTGCGCTCTGAATGGCAAAACTCTCTCTTTCGTCAAATTCGTCCATCATGGTTATAAGTATTTTGATTTTAATTTAAAGACTTAAAATAAAATCAATTTTTATTTGGTAAGCTGAGGCTGAATTTGTCCATACGCTTTTTGAAGCGCTAATAAATGTAATCCACATCTCTTAAAAAAAGCATCTAATTGACCGGGGTCAGCACCAGTAACGCTATCATCCGGAGCAAATGACACATTGCCTTTTTTATACATAAGAATAACAGGGATACCATTTACCATACGACGTTGCTTCAAATAAGAATATAAATCAATACTTTCATCAACATCAATATCTGCACAAATAACATTAGGAGGAGAAGATGCAAAGAATGCCTCTACAATGTGAGCAATTCTCTTGCAAGGACCGCACCATGTTGCACCCAACTTAACTATTACTAAACCCGGGTTGGCCTTTAATAAATTTAAAAATACGTCGCGATTTTCAAAAACGCTAATTACTTGCTTTGTCACCGCATTTGACATTTATAATATAAATATTTTAAAATTCCTAATTCTAAACTATTTACTTTGTTTATTATTTATCCTTGTTTATAACAATTTCCTTGCTTACATTTCTTATTATTTTATTGTGGTGTTTTTCATCTTCTTCTTTTGTTGAACCGCCCATGGAATGAATAACAATTTGATGGTAATCCATGTGTCTTTTTGAATCATAATCATCTGATTCTGGGTTTTTCTCTCTCCATTCATTGATTTGCTTGAAATTTTTAGCCGCTATATATTTTATAGCATTTTTCATTTTATTCTTGTCATCATTGTCTTTTTCCCAAGAGTCTTTATCCTTTACATATAAAATTTCTCTCTTTAAATCGCTACAATGAATAGGTCGTTTATAAACATCTAGTTCTTTAAGTCCTCTAATAAAAAGTTTTGAAATTCCTTCAGAGTATCCTAATCGGCCAACCATGTCCAAATCAGTTGTATTTAATTGAAGTTGATTTATAAAGTCCATAATGTTGAGAGCATCTTTGCACTGTTCATTCAAGAAGAATTGCAAGTTAAAGTTGTTGGTATTATTATTATTAGTGGTATTGTTAGTAGTATTTCCAATCTTAGGGATAGTTTCTTGCAGTAGTTTTCTCATTTCTTGGTTTTCTAAAAGGATGGCTTGGTTTTGTTCAACGACTTTTATAAACATTTCCTTTAAAGATGGTTCATCGGGTGGAGGCCATTTATGACAAGGGGAAATAACTTCATTAGTAGGTTCTGGTTCATTTAGATAATTGCATTTTTTTTCATGATACCATAAACTATTGCGAGCAGCATACGTCTTGTTGCATTTTCTACAGGAGTAATTTATTTTTGGAGAACTATTTTGTTCTAAAATCGTTCTATCCATATGTTTTCGTGTCAAAATATGTCTATTCCATTCATTTTTTTTACATGTATTAAAGTCACACAAATTGCAAAAAAATTTTTGGGGGTTTTTTGGGGCACATTTCATTCTAAATTGTTCTATATTATTAGAACAAAAAAAACTCCTAAACCCTTTTCCCGAAAAATACTAAAAAAATTATGGTAACACTTTTTGAATCAAAAAATTGGAATTGTGAGCATTCTGGTCTAAAATCACTTTTGGGAAAATCCGAGTTTGGTAAAGTCCCAGGGTTTTCAGAAATTGGACATTTTTTTTGTCCATTTTTGAATTTCTCGAACACTTTTGCCAAACAAGAAAATCCCAGAAATAGATATTATCTTTAAATGTACTTAAAGAAACTGGGCCGCCTTACTGAGAATATAAATGCAAAAATATATATTATTGAGATTGTCTAGAACCTTAAATAAGAAACCAAAACTACAAACAACCAAGTGTTACCATACAATAGAATATATATTATTAAGTAATATAAATATAATAAAGGATATTACTATATAAATGCTGAAACGAGCATTCATTTTTGCATGCTTTATCCAATCAAGTTTTCAATATATGGCAAAATTCTTTAATCATTGGCACTGTGTTGGAATTAAAGATAATGTAGACTTATCCAAACCTGTTAAATTCAACGTTGGAGAACTTCCATTAGTTATGTGGAAGAACAAAGATAATGAGTTAATTACTTGTTTAAACATATGCAAACATATGGGGTCAAAATTGGACAATGGCATAATTACAAATGATGGTTGTTTAAAATGCAGATATCATGGCTTGGAATTTAGTAAGGAAGACCGATTTGGTGAAACTATGGAGCACGAAGGAAAACTATTTTGGTCTTACAAACCAAACCAACCCGTCCCTCATAAAATTCCATTTTTTAATAGTCCTCACTATGAAAAATCCTTTTTGCAAATAGATATGGAAGCTTCATTGCCAGACAGCGCGTTTAATACAATGGATTTGAGACACCCAGAGTATGTTCATAAGGGCGGCTTTGGTAGTTCCATTCCTCCAACAAATATAAAGCAGTTTCAATTTAAAGACCGAATTGGCTTGTCATTTGACTATATATCAAATCCAATGATGAAGTCATTGAATGAAAATGCCAGAACAACCCATAACTTTCACATGTATGTTTATCCAACTTTTACCTGGTCTCGCGTTTCATTTAGAGACAAACACCTAATTATAGCCGTAAATTTGCTTCCATTAGAAAATAAAAAAACGCGCTGGTATGTCACAATATGTCATAATTATTATAAAGCTCCACTTCAAAAAAATATTATGAAAGGATTGGCAACATACATTTTAAGTCAGGATTACTTTCAAATGAAAAATCAATATCCCGAAAATAAATTAAAGACCGCTGTATTATTTAATCACATCTTCAAGGATGAAGATGTAATATTGTGGTTAAGGTCAGAGTTTAAAGATTACAAGTTTCCTGATGTAAATGTTTGTCTTGATTTATTTGCAGAATATAACTCAAACAAGTCAAAACCATAACTTCTGCGATATATTTTTCTACTTTGTCAATTTCTATTTTAAAGTTAAATAAATAAAAAAATAATTCAGAAGGAGACTTGCACATTTATTATGTAAATGATAGCCCTTTGGTAAATTATCTCGGGAGCAAAGCAGAAAAAAGGATATTTAAAGCCTGTGTTTATAGAAATTCTTTTCTTGTTCAAAAGTTGAATGAATTGTCAAACCCAAATAACAATAGAAAAGGCATTTTATTAAGTAATAAAGATACAGACGAGTTGGGTGTAAATACAATTACACCTGTAATGTGGGCTTTGTATAATGAGTTACCTCCAAAAACTATACAAAAGCCACACAAACATAATTCAGTTGCTTTAGATTTATGCATAAAATGTTCCGATAGTGAAAATATTTATACTCTAATTGGCGATGAATTGGATGAAAATGGAAATATAATAAATCCCCAAAAGGTTCTTTGGAAAGAAGGAGCCATGTTCATCACTCCTCCGGGGTTATGGCATTCTCACAATAATGTTGGAGACACATACGCATATATTCTCCCAATTCAAGATGCCGGATTGCTTTTATATCAACGAATTTTGGGTATAGTTTTAAAAAAATAATTCAATTGCACAAACAATAATTATTTTTTATACTTTCTTGCAAGACTTGAATTTTTTGCCTTTCTTGTCTTAGATTTTATTTTTCTTGTTTTTCTTGTTTTTCTTGACTTGCGACCTCCTTCAACAATTGGTCTTAATGTATTGTCTAGGATATATGGTTTTCCTTTAATCATGACTGTCGCTCCAACCTTTTCATTGGGATAAATTACATCAAAGTTTCCTATAGCCGCTGTTCTTCTTTGTGCTTTAAAAAACGCATTTTCTGAGTCTCTTATCATTTGCCGTCTATCTCTATCTTCTTTAGCTAAATCGCGTCTAACATAAGGCTTGTTCATTTCGGCTAACTCTTGTGCTACTGCTTGTTTAGCGCGATTGCATTCTTCAACTGTGTTAAATTCAAAATCAATTGATGCGCGATATTTTTCATCCGTTGGACATTTTACATGTTTTTTTCTTGCAAGACTTAAATCTGTTGCTTGACTTTGAAAATTTGTTTCAGATATCTTTTTTGAATCTTTGCTTCTACTAAACATATTACCAAAGATACTACCCATCTAATATAAGAAAATATTTTATACTTACTGTTAATAAATATAAATATAAATATAACTATTAACAATGAAAGCGCCATACATTCCAACCGAGTTATTAGATATAATATTACAATACGATGGAAGAATTAAATATAAAAATAGAAAGTTTGTAAATATAATACATAAAAATGATGAAAGATATAATATTATTAAACCAGTTTTTGAGAAGAAAATGAAAATAATGGAAACAATAGAATTATGTGATTCGGGTTTTTACTTTGAGTTTAGTTTTAATATATCTAAACATATAGGTTTAGTTTATGATTATAACTTTTCTTATAAAAATAAATTTGAAATATGTTATTATGACACAAGAAACAATGGATGGAAACAAATTAGAACATATTTAATAACTTGTGAAAATGGGAGTTTTAAATTAAAAACCTAAACCATAATTTCAGTTACATATTTTTCTAGTTCGCCAATTTCTATTTCTGGAAGTTCCACGTGGGATTCCCAGAAATACCTGCAAAACGCCCAAGTAAATTCACAATCTGTTGGATATAACTCAGCATAATCATATTTGAGTTTATTATACAATTTGTCTGGAAGGAAACTCAAACTCTGTCTAGGCAAAACGTAACAAAGCTGAACAAGCGGACTAACGGCAACATGTGAGTTTGGCTGAATAAATGTGGTTTCAAAGTAGGGAATAAAGCGAAGTAAATCCTTGAGCAAAGGAGGATAATTATGATTGTAACACCAACGCCAATCAGGACACCCACTTGTATAATATTTCATGGTCCACTCAAGGCCTTGCAAATAGTTGATGCAAATTTCCTTGCACCTATCCTCGTCAATGTCAATCTTGAACAAACATTTGTAATATCTGTATCGCCAACCATCCTTGAAAGGATTAATATACTTCTCAAGCTCGCGTTCATATGTTGGAATTGCATCAAACTTGGCATATTTCTCTTCTGGTGTGCCAGTTGGGTAATTGTTTCTCTCTCTCTTATCGCGAAGCTTTACCTCATTTTTGAAATATTCGTCTTCCATTGCAGCAAGAAACTCTACAAACTTTCTCACATTCTTCCAGTAAATGGTCTTTCCATCTGTAAGATTTTCATTAGTTCCGCCGAGGGTCGCCTTGTATGCATTGAGAAGTTTATCTACACCTCCTGTGCGAATATTTACTGCGGGAAAGTGAGGCATAAAGTCGTTACCCAAGAAGAAGCACAAGAAGATGTAATCATACACGCGATTCTTCTGTTGCTCTGTTGTCAGCTCTTCATCGTTATTCATGTTTAACGTAATAATGCGAGCTAAATCAGGAATATCAAGAAGATAAGTTTCATTGGGTTCCAACGAATTGTCAATTGTCTTGATAAACTCGGGTGTCTCCCTGAACAAATAAATCTTCTCGCTAATTGGCAAATGGTTGATGGACAACATAATAAGGTCAGCGTCTAGACCATATATTACTGTGCTCTTATCAGCGTGTTCCTCGGAGTTTGAGCGAATATAGTGAAATATCTTGTGCTCACCTTCTCCAATTTCGTCCGAGGTGGATACAATAATTTTTTTGAGCCCATATCTGTTAGCATCTTTGAAATGTGCCAAGATTCCTACACTAAGGTCTTGCATGAAAACAGTTCCTGGGGTAATGGCAGTTGTATTCCAAGGGTCAGTGCCGGCTGGCTTCTTATAGATTGACTTGGATATCTCATTTTGATACCAAGACTTGTATCTTCTGTTTCTTTGCTGTTCCAATTTTGCAACTGGTGCCACACCATCAAATGCAACCATGAGGACGTTATCCGGGGAAATAAGCGAAATGTACTCTTCAATCTTCTGGATAACCCTTTGAATAATTGTCTTGGTTGCTGTGTCAGTTAGTTCCTCAAAATTAATATTGCGAACTGCATCATAGATAATGGAGTTGCAATCCATATATAAGTTATTGATTATCATCTGGCCCTTCAAGAGCTTTTTAATAATTTCTGGATGATTCTTAACAATGTATGAAAAGTAGCTTGGTATTCCCATTCTTGGTATAACTTGCTGATGTACATTTAATATGTTTGCAAATATTATTATTCAATTTTTTGAATTAAAGTTGGTAAATTCTAATATTCACATAAATAAGAGTATGGATAAAAAAGGACAACAAACATTAAAAAATTCGCAGGATATATTTAATCTGGTAGAGAGAAAATTAACATTCTTTCAAGATGTTATCCAAAAAACAATACTAAACTCTCAAAAAAATAAGATGTTTGATATTTTAGGAGTTAGTGACATGACAAATTGTATAAATACTCTTAACAGTATAAGCGAAAAGATGAGAGAATTAAATGATAGTATATCAGGTTTGCCAACGGATATAATTGTAAATAAGTTGCAATTTTTAAATAATGAGTTGTCCGGATTACTAAAAATATATGGAACAGAATCTTTTGATGATTTGCTTTCAATATGTTTTGGAAATAATAATTCTATAGTTGTAAATGAAGCAGATATTATTAAATATGAATTACTAAAAAAATATTTTCATCCAACCCAATACAAGGTTGTAACGTTAAAAAAAACAGATGGAGATAAGGTAAAAACATCATTCATGGAAGAATGTGTTACCGATAAAACGCCAAATTTTGATTGCAGTGATATGGCAATGAATTCAAAACAATTTCACTTAAAAGTTTATGGAATAAAAGTTTATGTATATCATAGTGGTTTTAATAAACATTTGCTTATATATGGCATCGTTGATGATATAGTGGTGGGATATCTTAATAATAAATACATTAATAAAAAGATAGAGTTAATAAATGCTATAAAACCAAGTGATGATGAGTTTAAAGGTGAATGCTTTGATAGATATATATCATCATTAACTTTGAAAGATTTTTTAATTAATGGTCATCAAGAAATTATAAATAAATATGTTGGAAATGTCACTCAAAGTAAATTATTAAAACAAAAAAATTTGACTCAAGTTGTAAAAGATTTTATTTTAAACGATTTATACACAAAACGAGGCGTTATTATGCAATTATTAATTAGCTCAAATGAGTATGATAATAAATATCTGGCTTATTTATTGTATGACCTATTATCAAATGATGCAAATGGAACAGTGGATACAGTTGAACAAACCATCTTATTTGACAGTTTTCCTTGGTCAATAAAACAATATTTTAGAGAAGCCATGAAGAAAACTATACAATATACCAACGACTTATCAAATTTTGACATTAATAAAATACCACTTGAACAACAAATATGCTTGATGAAAACAAATGATTCTGTAAAAGAAAAAGCCATGGTAAAGTTGAAGGAAGTTAAAGCAAAATCAGAGGATTCTGGGTCAAAGGCTCGTCAGTATTTGGACGGTTTATTAAAAATACCATTTAATGTATATGCAAAGGAACCTATAATGTTTTTAATGGATGAAAATAGACGATATATGTTAGAAATCCTTCACGATGATAAAATTAAAAAGTTGTTGAACATTGGTCAAATAAAAGATAAATATACGAGCATTGAAATGTTGAGTCACATAAAAAGCATAAAGGACAAGACAGTTGAGGCAAGCGGTCAGGATTTAATAAAATCAATAAAGAAAAAGTTTAATGGTTATGATAAACCAACTTTAATATCAAATATAAAAAAAATCAACGATATAATTGAAAGTAAATCTCTCTCCATTCCAAAAATAAATACAGTTGGCTTTCTAAAAAAAGACATCTTTGAACGCGTATTAACATTTATAAACTTCTGCAGTACATCACACAAAGATATATTATTAGAATTAAATTCAAATATAAAACAGCTAACTGGGTCTTCATTGCAAATAAAATCAATTGAATCAAATTTTGGAAAGATAACAGATTACATGCAGAATGTTAAGAAGACTTTGGATGAATCTGTTCATGGTCATGAAAAAGCAAAGAAACAAATAGAGAGAATAATTGGTCAGTGGATAAATGGCGAGCAAGATGGCTACTGTTTTGGGTTTGAAGGTCCACCCGGAGTAGGAAAAACTTCAATGGCAAAGAAGGGGTTATCAAGTTGTTTGATAGATGAAAATGGAAACAGTAGACCATTTGCTATGATACAAATGGGTGGTGATAGCAATGGAAGTTCATTGCATGGACACAACTATACATACGTGGGTTCAACCTGGGGCGGAGTGGTTCAAATATTAATAGATAAGAAATGCATGAATCCAATTATTCTTATAGATGAGTTGGACAAAATATCAAAGACGGAACATGGTAGAGAGATAGTTGGAATACTTACACATTTATTAGACCCAACGCAAAATGACTGCTTTCAAGACAAGTATTTTTCTGGAATAGATTTGGATTTATCAAAAGCTCTATTTATTCTCTCTTATAATGACGTGGATTCAATAGACAAGATTTTATTAGACAGAATACATCGTGTTAAATTTTCAAGTCTCTCTTTGGAGGACAAGTTAGTGATTGCAAAGACTCATATGTTGCCCGAAGTTTATAAAAAAATGGGACTAGAAGGAATCATAAATATGAGAGATGATGTTTTAAAATTTATAATAGACGAATATACTTCTGAGCCGGGTGTTAGAAAATTTAAAGAAATATTGTTTGAAATAGTTGGAGAGATAAATTTGGATATTTTAAAGAACCAACAAACAATGTTAGATTATCCGATTATCATTACAACTGAAGACATAAAAACAAAATATTTCAAGGATAAACAAGAAATTAAAATTACAAAAATACCAACCGCGAGTTCAGTTGGCATTATTAATGGTCTTTGGGCAAATGCAATGGGACGTGGTGGAATTATACCAATTCAAGCGAGATACTATCCTTGTGATAAATTTTTAAACCTAAAGTTGACTGGAATGCAGGGCGATGTTATGAAGGAGTCAATGAATGTGGCTTTAACTCTTGCTTGGAACTTGACTTCATTTGAAAATAGAGAGAAAGTTCGTCAATTATATGAAGAAAAAAGACACGGCATTCATATACATTGCCCGGAAGGAAGTGTCCCAAAAGATGGTCCTAGTGCTGGAACAGCTATAACTACTGTAATTTATAGCTTATTTAATAGTCAAAAGATAAAACACAATGTTGCAATTACTGGAGAGATTTCTTTGGATGGACGATGCACAGAAATTGGAGGATTAGACCTTAAATTTTTAGGAGGTATAAAGGCTGGTGTTAAAGAATTTCTTTACCCAACTGAAAATGAAAAAGACTATAAAAGTTTTATGGAAAAGTATGAAAATAAAGATATTGTGAAGGATATTATATTCCACCCTGTGAGTAATATTAGTGAAGTATTTGAATTGGTGTTTGAAAAATAATAATGTTTGTATTATCTAAGTATGTCAAATGGCCAATTTTGGATAGGACCGTATGGATTTTTATACAAGAAAAATGTAGGCGTAGGAGCTCGTAGAAGCACAAGAATGGGTCCTGGACTAAATGCAAATTCAAATCAACCAACTGATTTGAATAATAAATATAGTCCGGGCGGAGGAGGTGTTGGTGCGTCAAGTGTTGCAAATAGACGAGCAAAAAATAGATTGGCTACTATTTGTGGTCCAAATAGAAATTGCTTTCCTTGTTATAAAACACTTGGATTATATAGTCAAAATCCAAATGGGTTTTATTTTTGTCTATCTACTCCAACTATTCCTAGTCCAGTTATTCCTGTTCCAGTTATTCCTGTTCCAGTTGTTCCCACCCCAGTTATTCCCACTGGCGCTATTTTGGTTGATGGTAATGTTTCCGCCAATATGACTACAAGTGGAATGACACTATTAACATTTCCCAATAATGATGATGCATTTAAGTATTTACCCTTTACAGGAATGGACTTCTACTTTTTTGGAACAAATTATGGAAATTCAGATGGAACTATACCTGCCAAAAGTATTTACATAACTACAAATTCTGCTTTTGGATTTGGCACAGGTTATGCTCCATATTTTTTTGCAGCTCCAAGTTTCCCTGCGATTTATTTTGATTTTTTTGATAGTTGGAATATTGCTTCATATGTTTCGCCACCCCAAACTGGAACAATTACAGGTTTAAAATATGTAAGAATTGTCGCCACAGGAACAGACTATAGTAGTAGGGCTTCTTCAACAGTTAAAAAATCTTATGAAATATATTACGTAAGAGATAATTATTTTCAATATATGCAATTTAATTGTTCTGTTGAAGATGCAGTAGGATTTAATAGGTCTCAATATAATCAAGAGCAGGGTTCAAGGATAGCAAATGGAACTGCTTATCAATACATCTTTGGGTCAACCGTTGGGTCATTTGGCAATCAGCCACCAAATACCGGAGGCCCACAAGCAGGAGGAAGTTATGTTATTAGAAGTGACTTAAATGGAAATAATTGGCAATTTTTTCCAAATACTCATTTAGTTTTATAAAATATATTCAAAAAATAAATTAGAATACAATAATAAAATATTAATATAGTTTATTATTATATGAACGCCAATATTCCAAATACACCAAATTTACCAACTATGCAAACAGGAAGTGGGTTTGACGCACCATTAGTTATTATGCAACCCATGAATTTAATTGTTTTACTAGTGTTTTATTCTCCCATAATCGTCGCATTAGGAGTATTAAGCATGTCATTTATATTTCAAAATTTTAAAGGGTTCATTTATTTAGGGTTCCTTTTAGGTATTTCCGTTTTGAGAGAGTTTTTATTAATGATATTTGGAGCCAAAGCTGAGTTAAACACGAATAGGGTTTGCAACATGGCTCAATACAGCAAGTATGGAAATTCCGGATTTAGTGTATTTATCCTCTCTTTTACCGTGTTGTATATTTGCTTACCAATGTTCTTAAATGGAGATGTGAATTATTGGATATTCGGTGGATTGTTAGCCTATTTACTCGTTGATATTGGAATGCGTTATGCAAAAGCGTGCATAACAACCTATACTGATATTTTGCTGAATGTTGCAACGGGTGCATTTGCAGGAGCTGCAATCCCAGCACTGTTATACATAGGCGGGTCGTCAAAGTATTTGTTTTTCAATGAGATTTCAAACAACAAGGAAATATGTTCTATGCCAAAGAAACAGCAGTTCAAATGCAACGTCTACAAGAACGGAGAGCTAATTGCTGCAAATTAAGCCGATTCAACTGGTTCAACAGTTTCCACAGGAACAGGTTGTTGAACTGTTGGACGAGGAATAAAAAATCTAATGTTAGTTAAAAACCATTTTTTGAAATCAGCCATTACAAGCTGTCTTTGAAAAGTTTCGGCTAAAAGTTTCATATTACCTTTTGTTTGAAATGCGCCTACAAATCCATTATATGCAATAATAGGACCAATTCCACCATATCTTTCAGTTAATTTTGTTCCATCAAAAATTTCTTTTTGTTTTCTTCTATTTACAATGTTATGAAAAATGCACATTATATTTCTAAAGTCGTTCTTATTTCTAACTCCCGCGGGATTAACCTTAGAGAGAAAAGTTGTTGCATGCTCTGAACATTCTGGGCAAGGCAAAACTCGGCAAATTCTTCTAATAAACCCAAACAATGTTGGAAAAACTGAATGAAACTGTTCTTCATTTATTTTTTCTGCGAGCACATGAAAAAAAGTCCAAATAGGAGGCCCCCATCTATTCGGTGACATTAATATAAGAATAAAAGATAATAAATATAAAGACTTACTTCATTAATAAATAGGAATAATGCCAAAATATATTTTTGAAGGGGATATAAGTTTTTATGATGAATTATATAAATCTTTGGATGAACCTGAAAGTCATGAAGAAACAACAGAATTGTGCTTAATTACAAATGCTCCTCTAAAGGAAAACTTTGTGACGTTGGGTTGTAAACATAAATTTAATTATGATGCAATTTACAATGACATTTATTGTCACAAAAAGAAATATAATTCCATGGAAAGATGTGCTGTAAAACAAAAAGAAATTCGTTGTCCGTATTGTAGAACTATTCATAAAGATTTGCTGCCTTACGTTGAGGGTTATCAAAAGGTTCACGGTGTAAATCACTACGATGAAACACAAGAGTTATCAAACTATAATATTTATACATCGGAGTTTAAACATGGTGTTTGTTCTTATGTACCGACATCGTTGAACCCGACTAATAACATTATTGTTCCTCAAGTAAAATGCACTAGTTGTTATGTAAAAATGTTTCAAATAGATAATAAGACATATTGTGGTGTTCATTATAGGACGCGGACAAGAGAAATATATACAGCTAATAAGATTAAAGAAAAAATGGAGAAAAAGAATGCTCTAATGTTGGAGAAGCAAAAGATAAAGGACGAAAAGACCAAAGCAAAACTAGAAGAAACCATGAAGAAGCAAGCGGAAAAGTTAAAGCAAAAAGCAGAAAAAATGAATACAAAAGTAAATAAGATGAAAAATGAAAATGTTATTATATCTTCATCTCAACAACCCACGTCGGGTACCGACCAAACAAAATGCGTTCAAATTCTTAAATCGGGACCAAATAAGGGTAAGCAATGTGGGTGTAAGATAATTAGCCACGGTCTATGTGGCAAACACAACAAAACGAAAGATATTCCAGAACAACAAAAAGTTATAGAATAAAATATTAGTTATCAAAGAATATAAAATTAATTGTCTATTAATTTTATATGGAGACAAAGGAGGAGCTTGTCACAAATATTAAAGAGTGGATAAAGATTGATACAGAAATTGCTCAATTGCAGAATGAAATAAAGGCTAGAAAGAATAAAAAGAAGCAACTATCGGAATCTTTGATGGAGGTAATGAAAAAGAATGAAATAGATTGTTTTGATATTAATGGTGGTAGTTTGGTTTACAAGAAGAATACAATTAAAAAGCCAATAAACGCAAAAACTTTGATTTCAACATTAAAAAGTTATTTTGAAACGACGCCATCAAAAGCTGAGGAACTAACAAAGTTTATTTTAGACAATAGAGAGGAACAAGTAAAGGAGACGATTAAAAGAAAAGTGGATAAATAGTTTAAGATACAGTTCGCAAGTTGTGTTTTGTTGGCTTTTTGTTAGATTTTTTAGAAGGCTTCTTTGTAGGTTTCTTAACAGTTTTTTTTTCGGGTTTTTTTACAGGAACACTTTTCTTCTTAGGAGCCGGTACTATCTTCTTTTTTGGTGGTTCAGGACCCTGTTTTTTCTTTGGAAGAGGAGATAAAATTTTCTTTTGAACTGGGGCAGGTCTTTTTCTTTGGATGGGAGCGGGTCTTCTAACAGATTTGGGTTTGGGGTCGGGTTTCAAGGCTTTCTTAAGTATTCCCTTTGCAACATCTTTAATGAATTTTTGAGCTTCTTTGGGAATCTTAATTCCAGATTTTGATTGAGGAGAATCAACAGAATCATCGGTTTTTTTTGAAACCGCGTCATCAGTTTTTGTTGAATCGCTTGACGATGTGTCTTGCGAATCAGCCCCATAACTATCGGTGGAACTGGAATCTCCAGAACTTTCATAATCAGTTGAGCCAGAATCGCCTGAACTTTCATAGTCAGTTGAACTAGAATCGCCGGAACTATAATCAGTAGAAGAATCTCCAGCATAACTACCATAATCTCCGCCACCATATTGAGTTAAAACCATTTCACCAGATGTTTTATAAGTTACACTACTCATAACAAAAAAGAAAAAAAGAACAAATGAATTGTAGAATTTCATTTTATATATATTGATACTAAAAATATATTTAAAATGAAACTGATAAGTATAATAAAATGAATATAGAGGATAATAGTGAAGATGAAATCTCTATAACTGACGAGTATGCATCTGTAAGAGATGATTTAGAACAATATTTCCAGATGAATGCTCAAGAATTTGCAAGAGAATCCAAAGAATTTATTTATCCGGGGTTAAATTTATTAAAGACGAATAATATTGAAGAGAGTTTAAGATGTTATGAAACAGCCAATGTAAATTTGTGTACATATCAAGTAAATACAAGTGGAGATAAGCCATTTCTTCAATTTGTTTTAAGGAAATATGACAAGAGTCATGAATCAAAGGCTGACATGGTTGCATTCCCAAGTTTTAAATGCATGAGAGAAGAGCACGCAGAGGGTACATGTGAATTAATTGAAAATGTTATTTGCGTTACATATCGCATAGGCCTAGATTCTTATGAATATAAAGGATTTATAAATAACGGCAGTGAATTTTATGTATTTTATGAATTAAAAAATAACTCAATTGATATGCACGATTTGTATAGAGCCAACGACTTATGGTTAGTTTTAGTTGATGAGATTATAAACCAACATTTGGTTTGCAATTTTCCAGTAGATGCAAAGGTTTCACAATTTTTTTCTAATAATATAGACTTTGCGTACTTAAAGGATGCCAATGATAATTATTATGAAACGCCAACAGTAGGTTATACTGGTAGCGTAAGCAAAAAACTAAATTTGATATCTTGTTTTGGAGTTTCAAAGACGGACGAAGAATATGTGAAAGGGTCCTATTATTATTTTACAAACTATGTAAATGCAATGAGAATGGGTGGATGGAATGAAGATAAAATTACCAGAGGTGGTTTGGTTAGATTTGCCATGTTTTTAGGTTATACAAAAGTTTCAACTAATAATGAAGAACTAGACTGTAATAACTGTGATAGTTTTTATATTGGAAATTCTCCAAAGTCACCTGTATGGGGTTTAAAGGAATACGGACAACAGTTGCCTTTAACTTGTCATTATATAGACAAATCAACACTAGGTGAAGAATGGGGCGTTGATGAAACTTATTATATTATTTAAGTTATTTGTGATATGCGAAATTATATAAGCAATTATTTCTTATATAATTATATATGTCATTTGGAAAGACAATAACAATAATAGGCGTTTCATTGTTATTTTTATACATATTAATGCAAATACTTAATTTTTACGGAATAGGACAGGATTCGTATGGAATATATTTGGGGTTTTTCTTATTTATGTTGTTATCAATGGCAATATTGCCAAATCAAGATGTGACGTTGAAGTATACAGACGGTTAAAGTATAGGGTTGATTAAAGTATATGGCTAGTTAAAGTTAAACTGCAGATGCAATTATTTCGTTTGTTTTAAGGTCTTCAACAATTTTTGTTAGAACTATCAAGTCTATTTTATCTTTTAAGTTGTCAATTATTTCAGTGTCCATGGCTTCGCGATTATTTAAATTATAAAATGTCTTTTTGAATTCCTTGACTAAGTTAATATTCATAGTATTAATAAGTTTGAGGCGTTTTTCTTTAGCATTTTTATTTTTAATAGTTTCAATTTCATTCTTCTCTCTATTTTCAGCATTAAACCAAGGATTGCGATAGGTATCAGTTGATACAAGAACATCACAAATTTCAGGTTTAACAATTTTGTCAAATGCGTTGCTATGTTTGAACGAGGTTTTGAATACATGAACAATTTTTTCAGGAATATTTGGACTGGTTTCCATTAAACGGTCAAATTCTTCCTTGGACATTTTTAACATTTGTCCAGGCTGTATTCTCTCGGATGGGTGTTTTGCAAGTTCAATTTTAACATTTCTATAGAATTTATCCCAGGCTATGCTACTAACCCGATGAGATTCATTAAGCTGTGTAATCTTTAAGAATTGTTGTATAGTGGATATAATTCCACCCAAGATATTAAAGCCACCGACAACCATAGCAAAATAGTTTTGATAATCAATTGGAACACGGGTTTGAGCAAAGTTTGCGGTTCCGGTGAGGGTAGATATAACAATAACAGGAATAGTGTACCATGCATTTAAACTAGAGTATAATCCATTAGATTTTGAGTGAAGCCATCTATAACACATAGCTTTATCAGCCCATTCAATAAGAATTTGTTCGTGTTCAGTGGTCCATTCAACGTCATTTTTATTTATAGTAGTAAGGATATCTTGTTCATCTAAAACGGGTTCTTCTACAGAGTCCATATAAAATATGGACAAAATAATTTTGTCATAAAATTATATGGATAAGCGAATAAACGATTTGAAAATAGATTTTACCAAGGTTGTAGATTTAAAAAATGAGAATGTAAAGATGTTTGATACATTAGATTCAAAAATAAAGAGTTTAAAAAGCATTTATTCGGAGTTTATAAAGAATAACAAGCAACATTTGTTTATTTTTGGGTTAGATTCTTTTCATTTTCAAGGTAAGTTGATAGATATAGAATATGATGATATGAAACGGTTATATTATGCAATAACTAATCGCATTTATTGTGAATATTTCAAGTTATATAAGATAGTTGTTGAATATATAGTAGAAACAGTAGATGATGATAAAAAGATGTTGGATTTGGTAAAAGTGAACAACAATTATCCTGTGTATAAAGATTTAGAACCTTTTAAACATTATGATTTTGAAATTATACAAAGCGTTCACGAGACTATAATAGGTTTGTTACTCGCAATATATAATTATTTATTACATAAAGAGCATGATTTAAAATTACATCAAGAAAAGAATGCTACTGGTTTAAATATAGACAACTTTATCCAAACCTTTAACTTTAATAATTTAGTTCTAAAAGAGAAATTGACTTTGTTTGTTGCGTATATAGAGTTTTTTCATAAATTGCACACAAAGTATTTTAAAAGGTTTACAACAAAGATGCAGTTATTTATAAGTCAAATAAATCATGATATAAAATTTGAAGATTCTGTTGAGTTGAATAAAACAAAAAGAAAAACTATGTTGGATACTTTTGCAAACGATAATCTTGATAAAAATATATTGAAGGATTTGCAAAATAGCATAGTTGAAGAGAATGGTTCATCTAAACCGCCAACGCCGGTATCAGCTGTACAATTTCAACCAATAAAAATATTGGACGCCCAACCGGAATCTTCAATTGAAGTTCCAACACTGAAAGGAGTATTTTTGCAAATAGACGATTCTATTTCAAGCAAAGTGAATCAAGAATCTATAGAAGAGAAGCAAGACATAGATGAGATGTCATTATTAACAACTGAAAGTGAAACAAAAAAAGAGGAACAGCCAACTTTTTCAGAGATAGATGCTCCAAAGCCAAAAAGGAAATATAAACCTAGAAAAAAAAAGGATGACCAGAGCGTTTAATTTCTTTAAGTTGTTTTATAAATATAATAAAAAATTGAACTAAAGTTAATTCGTTAAATATAGTTAACAACACTCAGGATGGAGCGCAGGATTAATAAGCGATTTGATGGTTATATTACTTCTTTCAAGGACAGCATTCGTGACAAGGCGACCGAACTTGGAGTTGAACACGAGCAAATGAATAACTTGTTGCAGTTCATTTATGATTATGAGAGATTTGCACTCACCAAGGAGGATTTTATGAAGCGAAAGCGCGTTAAAAACGTTGTTCCTTATTGTGACCGCTGTGGCGCAAAAAGGGCGAGCGGAGAACAATGTACTCGTAGAAAGAAAGAGGGGGATGAGTATTGTGGCACGCACATGAAGGGGACACCGCACGGAGTTGTTGACGTGCAAGAGGAAAACAAACAGACGACCCAAAAAATTGAAGTTTGGGCACAAGATATTCAAGGCATTGTGTACTATATTGACAAAAATATGAACGTTTACCAGGCCGAGGACATTGTAAGCAACAAGACAAACCCAAAGATTATTGCAAAGTACGTAAAGAATGGGGACAATTACTCAATTCCGGATTTTGGAATTTAAAGTAAAAATAACTTGTAATGAAAATAAAAATATAAACAATTTTTTATATTTTTATTAATGGAAGACCAATCAAAACCTGACCCTGCAGAAAATTCAACCGGAATAGAGGGAATTGATGAAATAAGTAAAAAGATTCTTGTTGCGGCAGGAATTATGTTTAATACTAATGAATATCCAGATGAAATACTTATTCTTCGCGATTCTCTCTTGAGTGATAAAATATACAAATCAATTGAAACTAATATTGTTGAATTGAGAAAGACACTGAGCTCATCTTCATTGACAAGTTTGCAAAAAGGGGCTGATAAAACTCAAAAATGGCCTCTTCTTAATTTGGTAAGACAAATATTGAATGTTTATGGTTATAAAATGGTCCCGATTAGAAAAAGCGATGGTTATACCGCGGATGGAATTAAAAAGTTTAAAAGATATTTTCAAGTAATAAAAAAAAATTGATGATGCCAAAGCTTTTAAAAAGACCTACAACAAAGTGAACAATGGAAAACGACTTAGAGAGTGCGCCTACAGTTACCCCTTTAAAAAGCATTTTGGTAAAACCAGATGAGGAAAAAACCCTGCGAGTTAAGGACCGAGTCGTTAGGTTCACGGTTTTATTCATTTTCTGTATATTTATGTTTCCATTGATATTTTGCGATTATTATTTTGCAATAAATAACGAGGACTGTTTAAAACAAAAATTACCAATTAGTTTGACAATGTATGATTACCTTATAGTAAATGCAGGTCTTTCATCGTTTTTGTTAATATCTCTATCTTTTGTGATATTATTTGGATTTAAACTTGACGAGGATTCATCAACGGTCTTAGCAAAAGTATTTGGAATGATGACAAATTTGTTTGTATTTTCTTGGTTGATTACCGGTGGAATTATGTATTGGGGGGAAATGGACAGAACACTGTGTTCTTCGCAAGTAAATAATTATCTCACTACTACATTAATTCTAAGAATAGTTCTAATAGGTCTTGAAATTATTAAACAATATAAGTAGAGTTTTAACAATTTAGATAAATATATTCAATGGATATAAAAATAATAGTTTAGTAAAGTAAATGAACAGATTTCTTCGCGGTTTAACAACACTTGCAATATTAAATGGTGTAAACATGTTTAAGTTTTCTTCTAGATATTCGCACTCACATTCTAGAACTTTTTTTCACAATATGAAAAAGGAAACTGGCGATTTGAAATCTTTGTCTAATTTTTATAAACCCAAGACGATAAATCAGGAGCTTTATGTAAAGTATTTAAATGACCCAAGCACAAAAATATTATTTGCAGTTGGTCCAGCTGGAACAGGAAAAACTATGTTGGCGTGCAACCAAGCAATAAAAGAACTAAAAGCTGGAAACATTCAAAAAATTGTAATAACTCGGCCGGTTGTTCCCGTAGAAGAAGAAGAAATTGGATTTTTGCCAGGAAATATAAATAAAAAGATGGACCCATGGACTAGACCAATATTTGATATATTTTATGAGTTTTATCAAAAGAGAGATGTTGAAGCAATGTTATATAATAATGTTATTGAGATTTCGCCATTAGCTTTTATGCGTGGAAGAACCTTTAAACATTCATATATTATCGCAGATGAAATGCAAAATAGTTCACCAAATCAAATGTTAATGTTAACAACTAGGATTGGCGAAGGAAGTAAAATGGTAATAACTGGCGATTTAAAACAATCTGACAGAGGAATAAACAGTGGGTTGTATGATTTTATAAATAAATATAAAACATATACTAACTATTTTAATAAAACTGGCAATGAATCAAGAATTGGAATTGATATAGTTGAGTTATCTAAGAATGATATAGAGAGAAATAAGGTTATCAATAAATTATTAGACATATATGAATTTAATGAAAATGCTGTTTCAAAAAATAATGAAACACCAAAGTCAACACCACCACCAGCACAAAATGCCGTTCTAAAGGAAGTATTTGCAAAAAATGAAACAGAACGACCAGTTATAATGAATAGCAACAATGACGCAGCTTTAATACCGATTAATCACTTGTCAGGTCGCATTAGGGAATAATGCTTTGTCAATAGTTGTTCTAACACAAAACAATCTGTGCAACGCAATTCCTAAAATAAATAAGATTATTGCAACATAAAAGAAAGAATAACCAGAAAAATAAGAAATAATTGCAGCACCAATAAGAGTCATAATAACATCAGCAAGTGCTACACCAAATACTCTATATGAATGAACTCCTTTTTTGGGTTCTCCAAGAGCGTTTTTATATTTGCACAAATCAACCATTATACTATTCACAAATATTTTATATTGCATATTTAGACACTTTGTTTCTAGTGTCTAAATATTTTTATTATTTTGTTTAATTTCGTTTAGTATTGCGTTTAACTTTTAATTTTCTATGAGCGCGAGTACTTTTATGTTTTGTTTTTCCATTTCGTCTGGTAATATGTTTGTTTTTATTTGAGGGATTCTTTTTAGACCCACCAAAACCATTGCTGGCTCGTCGGGCTTCTGCTGCGGATGCCATAAGTTTACGCCGACCTTCTGCGTCTGGGTGCAAAGCATTTGTTTCTTCTTCTGTTGGTATTTCTAGTGGAACTCCTCCCCTGTCAGATATGATGATATTTCCAGTTTCAAGTAAAAAAACAAAGCATTTTCTCTTAAAACTGCTAATAGGTTCAGGTTCATCTATTATCTCGCGGAATGTATTTCCCATGTTAACATTTCTCATAAAATTTGAAAACAAGTCACTTTGCAACATTTTTTTACCTCTATCATTATCTTCTACTGACCTAGTTTGAATTCCAGAAATAAAATAATTAAATACTCCCGTTAAGATTGAAACGGGCAAAAATTCATCTCTTGACATTCCCAATGCATCTTCGCAGTATGCGGTTTTTTCAACTATAGATTCTGGT
>Ga0114962_10000739_pt1 | contig 28475 bp, 29 predicted proteins | sample C_130820_MF_Meta_FD_87017 | JGI IMG/M metagenome (GOLD analysis project Ga0114962, IMG submission 87017) | Freshwater microbial communities from Lake Croche, Canada to study carbon cycling - C_130820_MF_MetaG | ecosystem: Environmental > Aquatic > Freshwater > Lake | place: Lake Croche, Canada...
CGGGTGGGGCAAAGATTTAGTGTCTTCATAAAATTTCGGGTTTAACTTACGGCGCTTATCTTGCAACCGCCCCATGTTCTTCGAAATAGAGTTGTACTTAGGCGACCTGTAATACCCCCCATTTTCACCATTACTTTCATCAATAAGATCACCATAAACTTTTTGCAAAGAATCATTAACTTTATCGTTCTCTGACTTATACTTGTCAAACAAGCCACGGCGAGCCTTAATGTAAGGATCATCCACACCCTTGTGGGATTCAGGCTCAGGCTCAGGCTCCCGGTAGCCAGACCACTCAAAGTCCATGGCTGCTTTCACCCGCAACGAAGCCAAGGTGGGATCTTTTTCCACTATACGTTGATGCCAAGCACGACCTTCATCGGTTTTATTGTCAGAGTGCTCAGGGCGAGCAACATAAGGGTTATCTTCGGCATGCTGGCGAGCCTCTCTCAGCATTTGAGTTGCTACACCAATATTTCGGTACTTAGGGTGCACAACAATCCAAGAAATCTCACCTTTTTTATAAACATCAGCGTTACCTTGCCCATCTGTATGAACTGTCGCATCTTTAGCCCAATGCAACTCACCAATATGGCGTTTACCGTGGTAAACATTTAAAACATTGCCATTATGTTCCAAACGATCACTATAATTATCAAACTCATAATCAAGTTTTGGTGCATGATTTTCAGTCAAATCTTTTTTCCGCTCGTCCTCCAACTCGCGAAAAGCATCGTTGGCTTTCTGTTGGGCCTGTTGATTAATTTCTGCATGCTCGGCCAACTCCGCCCTCAAAGCATCCGACCTTGGCATAAAACTTTCGCGAACCTCAGATTCCCGCTTCTTGTATTCATCCCTGGCAGCATTTATGGCATCTTGGTGAGGCTTATGCGCTGCCGAAATGGGTGCCTGGGCTGCGTCGCGCTCCTCTTTGTCGTTGGGGTGATTTTCCCAAGTCTTTCCAATACTTTCTTGGAGTGCTTTGAGGTGTGGTTTGTATGCCTCCTCGGCATCACTAAGTTTTTGCTTATGCGGCGCCAAAGCAGAAACAAATTCGTGATATAGATTATTAAGTTTTTCATTGTGCTCAAGTTTGCGATCATTATATTCTGCATCTGCGTGAAAAAGGGTTTCTGAATTCTTCTCCCTTTGTTCTTCATGCTTTTCACGAGCCGCCAAGTAGCCATCATCAGGCACATCGTCTGCCATATCATCGGTCGGCTGATCGTAATCATCGGGATACTCAACAACGGATTTGCGTTGAAGAGCAGCAAAATGCTGGAGTAGGGCATTAGATTTAATGTTTTCAATTCGACCGGGGGATTTTACAAAAACTTCCCCCTCCTCAACATGACCAACCCCAATTAAATGATTCAGCGGGGTTTTCCATTCATAAAGGCCGGGCTTAGATCCGTGTCCATAACCATGGCTATTTTTATCGCCCCAGGTTGGGTGAATTGATGCATTTACAATACCTCGGGCTTTGGGCTTTCCTATACGCCTCAACGTAACCATGCCATCTTCGTCTACCAAACCAAGGCGCTGAAAATTTCCGTGAAGGGCATCCCTATGCTCAAAGCCATCTTCTGGGTGTGAGGCTTCTTCCAAATATTTCTTTGGCCATTTTAAGCCGAGGTTCCAATTTTCCCGAGACTCTTCTGCCTCATCGCTAAGCAATCCCTCTAAAGAATCGTCTATTTCATTATGAAAACCTTGAAGATCTTTAACAGCAAAATATTGTAGCAAAGAAGCCATCTTTGGGTCTTTTTCAACCATGCGATCATACCAAGCACGACCTTTAGAAGTTTTTTCATTAGAATGCTCAGGGCGGGTAGTAGCCTTGCCTCTATCAAAAGCATCACGGGCATGCCGCAATAAATTTGTAGCAATACCGTGGCGTTGATATGGAAGATCTACATGGATGTATCCAATTTCCCCGGGGAAATATTTTGGCTCTTCGTCATCGTCATGTTCGTCAAAACCTTGCTTACCCTGCCAATGCACATAACCAATTTGTTTACCATCATGAATTGCGACAACCGCATGGTGGCCTTCCTGGTGGGCAGACCAGTTGTTATATACATACTTTACACCTTGGGGATGCGGGGCTTTTTGCATCGTCTCCTCGTAGCGCTTATTAGCCAAACTGCGTTCAGCCATTGCCGACTCAATAACATCTTCAGCACCGCTTTCCCTTCGCTCCCTCTTTGCATCATTTAATTTTCTAACGTAATTTTTTTTATGCTCATTTAAGACATCGTGAGATTTTTCTACGGTCTCGTTGTGCAAGTCCCTGTGGGGTTTGTAAACATCCTTTGCGGCCTGAATGGCTTTATCCCGAGCATCTTTATGCGGTTGCCTTTCACGGATACAGGCATCAAGTTTGTCCATAAAAGCATGTTTGTGTGGTTTAAACTCAGCGTTAATTTGATTTTTTAATTTTTTAATTTTTGACGCATGATCGTCAAAATCTTTATTTGCCCGGTCAACAGACTGCTGCCAATCATCCAGGTGGGGCTGTAACGCTTTATGCGCTGCATCGCGAGCGCTTTTATGCTCAGGTGAGCCAATCTCGAATTTATCGTTTGCATCCCTTACAGCACGATCAAATTCCTCGCGGTGAGGCTTAATCTTTTGATTAGCGTTATAGAGTCGCATACTGTACTCAGACTCTCCAGTAGATTCTTGGAGATTAGCCTCGTGCATTGCCTCAGTAAATTTTTGTTCATGTGGAGCATAAACAAAACGGGCAGCATCCTCTTTAATCTGAACAGGCCTGGCTTTATCCGCAAACTCCTTATTAGCGGCATCAATTTTATCATCATGAACTTTCCTGTGTGGTGCAAGTTTTTCCCAGGAAGCGCTTAAAATTTTTCTTTGATCGGCGTGGATGGCGTCATACCCATCCCCGGCAGCCTTCTTTGCTTCAACGTAAGGCCGTTCGGCTTCAATAATTTTTGCAGAAACTTTATTGCTGACTTTATCCAACTCAGCATCAGCCGCAGCCTTAGCAGTCAGAAAAGGATCTTCATCACTAGCAAAATGCTGGAGTAGGCTTAGGCTTGGAGGTAAAGAATTAATCCACGCTTCAGCGTCTTTACTCAAATCATCTGTATGCACAGGCTTGGTGGTTGCTTCGCCAGAAGCATATGCTTCGTGCGCTTTCTGTAACATTGTAGTAGCGATACCGTGACGTTGGTATGGCGCATATACTTGGACGTGTGCGACATCACCAGGATAGACATGGTGATCGTTCGGTTCATCGCTAGTATCGTCCGGGTACTCACCGTGGGTATCATCCGCCCAGTAAAGATGGCCAACTTCTTTTCCATCATGATGAGCAATTACCGCATGCGTACCAGATGCAGAACCCGGTAACGTTTTATCGTGATGAAATTTGTATTCCACGTTTTTGGGATGCGGGGCTTTACGCATCGTTTCAATATATTGATCCCATTCAGGGCCAGAGCGCAATGGCTTGCCATTTGAAACCGCACGAAGTTTGGCTTCCTCTTGCTTTTTCATAGTCAGGAAAGGATCTTCATCACTGGCGAAATGCTGGAACAAAGATGCGTGCATAAACCCGGTCTGGCTAACCGTTTCATTCATCTGTTCCATACCCTTTCGGGGCCTAATATTAGGTGCTGACAGGCTTATAATAGTTTCTGGGCAAAACGAGAGGGCTCCTGCAAGTCAATTCATTGACGAGAAGCCCTCTCTACCGCATTTAGGGGAACTCCCGCCAGAGATAGCGCCCTAAACCTCAACAACGCGGCTATAACATTATTATAGAGATATTTCAAAAATAGACAAATTGGGCTAATTTCGCCATCCGCGAGATGGGTTTCTGTTCTTACCTTTACCATCTTTACGACTAGAAGCAAATCCAGACATTGAAGACATTTTTTGGTTTTCGCTTAGATCGTTGCGCATTCCTCCAAACGGGTCAATACCTCCTTGGAGAGCCGCTGTTGGTCTAAAATTGGCCATGTCTGCATGAAGAAAGTTGTTCACCTGTTCACCAATCAACACATGGATGCATTCTGTCATACAGTCTGCAATGTCTTTAGACTGAACTGGACCGGCAGATGGGTGGTCAACTCGACCGTTTACCATTTGAAGGAATCGTAATTCTAACTCTGCCCGTTCATTGTAGGGGGCGTGAACCAATCCCAAGTTAATCGCGGCCTTAGAGTTTTCTTTTACCTGCCAATCGTATTGGCGCGTTGCAGTTTTTTCAAAAACATTGATGCGTTTGGGAAGATTGCCATTACGAACCATTCTTTGAAGTTTTTGAATAGAAGATGTTGAGTTGTATTGGTCAAAAGTAAATTCTTCTGGATAAAATTTGGAAATAATATTGTTCCACAAAAAATCATCTACATATTCGTAATCAATAATACCATCTTCAAAAGATGCGGGATCAAAATGTCCCAAAACGTCAAACACACAATGTTGACGACCTTCTTCGTCAATTTCTGCGTGTGCGATGGCGTAACCAAATTTGTCGTTAACCTTTGAAGGGTCGGCATGGCCCTTGTAATTGTAAATCAATAAACCGCTTGTTTGTTGAACAATTTCTGGAGGTCCGTATTTTTCGGGACGTTCATTCCACGGGCGGAAAATTTGAGTAACTTTATCTGGGTTCAAATAAGCGTCAATGGTTGCCGCAAATTTAGATTCACGTTCAACTGCAAAAGTTTCAGGATTGGCTAATTTAAGCCTTTCCATCTGCTCGTCGAATGCTTGAATGGCTCCACGCAGAGGCTTAAACTTTGGCGGTGGATCATTTTTGTAAATGTAATCTGGTGCGTCTCCGTCAAACAAATAAGGAAACACATCTATTTCGTGGGCAATTTCCCAATCAACGTAAATGTCCCAAGAAGCCAATTGAACCATCATAATTTCTGGATATACAGGTTTTCCTCTTAAATCAATTTCTAAAGAGTTTTTGTAATTTTCGTAGAATTGACCCATCATCTGCCAAGGGCTGGATGGTTCAATAATGAACCCGTATTTACCGAATTGGTCAAGGGCGGGGGTAGAAGCCTGATAAACCTCTTCAGCGGACCTGTTAGCGCCAGAGTTGACAACGTGTGCCATCTCGTCAAAAGCCATCATAAAAGCCGTAGGACCACGACCGGCCATCAAAGTTGATTCTTTTGGCAAAATTTCAAAAGTGGCTATATCAAGATCTGTTTTGATTCCCTGAGTTTTAAGTTTTTTCATTCTTAATTCATCGTTGGGAGCATAGATACTTACCTTTTCAGCAAGCAAACTTGAAACATAAGGCCCAAAACAAGTAGAGCCGGTAATAACATTTGCTAGGTCCCGCCACACCGTTGCTTTTGCCTGATCACGCTTACCGGCGAAAATTAGACCCACCAGTTTTTTGTCTCGGTCAACACCAAAATGTGCTTGTGGGTCAGCATTTTGCATGTAATTCCATAAAACATATGCCATTGCTAGAGCCGCGATGTGGCCTTTGCCAGCACGTCGACCCATTACCAACAATACTTCACGAAACCACGGATAGCCCTGTTCCCGCAGGTAATTCATCCGTTCTACAATTCCGGGGACAATACCGTTGTATCCCGTTCGCTTAAAGTTTGTTTCCCATTCGTTGATGACTTTGTAATCATATTCCGTCAAAAGGTCTGTACGAAGAAATATGATTTTTAATAACGTTGCTTGACGTGGATATAAATTGGGTCGATTTAGATAATCCGGACTAATTACAAAAGTAATTGGGTCGGGAACTTTTACGCCCGTAATCTTAATATGGGCGTTTAATGCTTCGTTATCTAAAATACTCAATTAAATATCCTCCATGTTTTCAAGCATACCGGCAATGGACCAAGGGTTGGCAAAAGAGTTGGGTACTCTATGTCCACAATCTTCAAATCTAACAACTCCTTGAACACCCAAAAATTCGTTATCATCCGTAAAGATGATTTCATTACAGACACCCATTTTACCAGAAAAGATTTCACAAATAGGGCAAAATTGTTCAGGTAAATCTAAAACAATGTATTCACCTGGAACAAGTGCCACTTTGACCCCTTAATGATTGTGTGACTGCTTGGCCAATGCTTCCATCATTGCCTTGTCCGCCTTAATGATACCACCGGTACCAAGATCCAAAATGTCACTAGTGACCTCGTGAACCTGACGGTCTCGGTCAAACACAAATTTGTTTTCGGTACGACCCTTGATGACAATTTCAGGCATCTTAACTTCTGCCATGTTCGTTTCATACCAAAGAACATCTACAACAAAGCCAATTTCGTAGAAACGTTCTTTAATCTCACGCTGAAAAGAATCATATTCAATACTGCCTTGCGCTGTACGCGCTTTGAGCATATTCAAAATTTTTTCAATCTCGAGAATTTCAGTATCGTGGATGTCCATAGTTTTAGTGACATCGTCAGCACCGGCATATCCACCTTCTGGCGGGGTTTGACCTAAAATAGGGATATTCATTTAGTTTCCTTAACTTTCTATGATTTCTGCATCTTGGATTGGCTCAATTGCAACTATTTTTTGAGCCTGAGTAATTGCGTCTTGCTTTAGTTTTTCTCGCAAAGCAAGCATGATTGGATGTTGCTCAATCTCTCGCCCGTATTCGGATAACATATCAATTGGAATATAGTGCATCGCTACATCCATGTGAACCATGAGAACATCGCGCCAAACTTGAACGTCAACGTTTTCATCCATATCTTTGTCTAGTTGTTGAAGCAGTCGGGCCGCCGCAATAACTTCTGTAACTGAGGGTTCAGCGGTGCCGTCACGCAACATCTCATAGCCACGTTGAACAATCATCCGGGCTACAAGAGTTTTGTCTACAACAACGTCTTCATCTTCTGATAGATTTTGACCAATTGCCTCTCGGTGTTGATCAAGCATTGCTTGTCGCAATTCGTCGGTAAGAGACAAGTGCTTATTTTTTCTGTGCGAAGCAATAGATTCCGCACTGGGAAAATCAATGGGGTCTTCCCCAGCAATGGTAGTGAAAGGCCTCAAGTGTCCTAAAATTGTCGGAGCAGACAATCCCGAAGCAAGTCCTTCTTCGATCTGGTCACGGTAAGGACTTTGACAAGTGTGGCATTGAGGCACACTTCTTTTGGTTTCATAAATACGATTGCCTGGAAGTGCTGTTCGCACTAAAGAATTGATTGTAAAATCTTCATCATCGTTCATTTTGATTAAATCCAAATATCATAAGTAAATGAGCCCGCCGAATCGTAATCAACTTTTGTTGATTTTCTAGCGCCTCCGGGAACACCATCAACACTATTTAAATGAGGCTTTGTTCTGTTGATAGTTCGGTGGAACATGCCCGAACGAGTAGATGAATCTGGTGAACCACTACTTGTGTAAACTTCTTTTGATTTGCGGTTTTGTTCTTTCCACGGAGTCAAAATATCGCTTTTTGCACTCTGGCTGGTTACGCCTTCCAAAGATTCTTTAATCAAGCGATTTGCTTCTTCTTCTAATTGGGGGTGGATACCTGAACGAACATAGTTCATAAGTTTACCTTTGCTTTTTCGGAATATCGAATAAGTTCTTCATTTTCGATCATGACGCATAATCGTTTCAATCCATCGGTTGCATACATAGCAACAGGATTAGTATCTGATACACCCATCATTCGTGCGACTTCTTTTTCTTTGATATTTTCATAAAGAAAAAGTTCAATGGCTTCTTGTTGACGTGGCGCCAATCTGTCTCTGCACGAATAAATATACTGAACATCAAAAAGGCAATAATCTAAACCGTCAGGTCCCAGGATAACTTCCGGTACTTCAGAAGCCTCATACAACGATTCCCAAGATTGAAGATTTCTCAATAATTCTCTGAGAATTCTTACTTCCACTTGTTACCAGCGTCACCTTCCCTGGCTCCGTAAATTGATCCCCCTGTAGTCGGAGGTTGTGTATATCACTGTGCTAATACTAAGGGTAGTTCTACCTTTTACGCAAGGCGAGAAATATCAATATGTCAACGTGTCTTTGAGCCTTTGTCCAAGAAGTTCTAAGATCCCAACAATGGCATCAGCCCTCTTGGAAAGAAGGGTTCTAAAAATGGCAAAATAACGTTCATCTTGAGAATAAAGACGGCCTTTTTGTGTGCGATCATCAACCGTCAAACGACCTTCAGGAATGCTAAAACCAAGAGCGAGCGCCTCTTCCCATTGAGCCTTTGCAAACATGGCTTCTCCCCACAAATCTGCAGAAGTTTGCTTCCATTCGAACAAACCTGTGGTAATCCTGAACAAGAAATTCTCTTTTTGCCGATCTGTTAAAACAGAATAATCCTCAATGTAAGATCCAGCATCGTTTCTTTTCCACACAGGCAGTCCATAACGATCTACAGTAATTTCACCTGTTTCTGGATTGTATTCTTTTTCTCGGATCAGTTCCCAGACATCGTTCATCACAATAAAAGGTTCTGGCAATAATTTCAAAATCTGGGTATCCACGATGTTCTTGATATCATTGATTTTTTCCCGATCTTGGCTTCCCCAAGCGGTCCTCATACGAGAAAATCCCGGGGTTTTAAGTTCTTTGGTCTCGTCCTCGTGGACGCGAACTTCAGTTAGCCGATCTGATTCTTTTGAAATTTCGGCAACAACTTGGTCCATCGTTTTTTCATCGCTCATTTTTAACCCTTAGATCGTGTAAGTAAGTCAACCCTAGCATAACCGCATCCGAAGTGTGTTGGTTCCAGATTTTGGGTAAATTATTTTTGTCCAAACCCAGAATTTCTTCAACAGCCTTTTTAACTTCTGATTTGCTAGACCTAGTTTTTAGCCCAATTACCTTTTTTGCATGTGTATTAGAAACAGAAACAATTGGAATTTTTAATCCAATATTGTCTATCGCTTGATTGATCAAAAAAGCCGCGAGCAAAGACGATTCTGTTCTATATCCTCTAACCGCAGGCATCTCATAAATAATGGCGTCCACATTGTGTACGTGATCTGGTTCCATAAACCATTTATGAAGTTCGTTACCCAACTCTATGGCTCTTGCGATAGTAGAATCAAAACCTTTAAGTGGCTCAACTCTTTTAAAAACTTCGGTATAAATCAATTTTGGTTGATCTTTATTTTCGATAATAGCGATGCCTGTATTGCCAAGGGTTTGATCGAAAGCGATTAACTTTCCTTTAGCAAAATCATACACGGTCAATGCTCCGAGTAATCTGTCGAATCTCGCAAGAAGAAGCGGCGCAATTTCGCGCTTCTTTGCTTTGAATTGCACAACAAGGCTCTGGAGGAACGCCCATCTTAACGTGGTCTCGCACTAAACGATATTTTTGTTCCGTAGCCAAAGCCACCTCTGGGTCATATTCAATATGGAATTCTTTAGTTGACCACGGATAAGATGTGGTCATAAACAAAACAATAAAATTGGGTAGTTTGCTCATGCGCATGTATTCTTGAACCTGAGCATTATAAACTGGATACTTCTTTTTAAATGCCTCTATGTCGTTATCTGAAATCATTTCTAGAGACCTTGGGTTGGAAGATTTAAATTCAAATCCAGCATTCATCAGGGCTGGATTGACAATGCCATCCATGTGTCCACGACTCATCAATTCATTATCTGCGACACCATGCTCGTAGCATTGACCCTTTTTCTTGCCAATATCCTTAGAGCAAGCAGGACACAGACCTTCTTGTGGTGCCACCAATGCCCCACAGTCAAGCAACAATCGTTCCATAAAGGCGTGCATCATAGTTCCGATGGTGACAGACATACGACCTTCTGCCGAAAAGGGTTCTGGATCCCAATTCTCTCGTTCGGTGATGTAGTAATACAATTGCCTTGCGCCCATGAGTGGGTGAGTTGATGGGTGAAACCAGCCATCAACATGGCTTGCATCAAACTTCTTTTGTTTACGGGCCGGAATTTTCATTTCGAAAGATTCATACTCGCCCTTTTTTAACTGGGCAAGCAATAAGGGCGTAAGCACCAAATTGTTGGATGTTTGGGAAATTAATTTGCGAAATGCTGGGCTTGGCTTTGTCATTCTTCTACTCCATTAGCGCGGGCGATTAAAGCGGCGGCATCATGGGCATCCATGACAACAAGGTCTAAACCGATATCTAGTCTTTCTGAATCGTACCATCTTAACGCGAGCATCGGACGTTCACCATGTGCTTGTTCTACGGCTTTTTCCCACATCTCCCGGGTCACACCAACGGACTTACCTAGCGTGCTCTTGCCGTCCCACGCAAAGGCAAATTCAACTTCCATGCGAGATGTACGGCCGTCCATTTGGTTGTGCCATTGATTGCCTGATCCACGAGTCTGACGACCACCAAGGAGACCTACAAGATCTTCTTCGTGCTTGTCTGACATACGCCTTTTCAATTTACTATCGCTCATTGAGCAACAACTTCCGCAACACCTTCTTGACAAAAAAACAAGGGTGATGATTTTTCTGTTGCTGGCCATAGCAAAACTTTCTGGCCTGGAACCAAACGTTCTCCGTGGCAAGCGCAATAAGCCTTGTGCGAAAGAGATGATGGGCTGTAGTTCATCCAACGAGGAGGGTTGTTTTCATTGATGGCCAAAGGCTCATCTTCAAATTCAATTTTGCTCTCTCTGTTGCTCAATTTACCAAAAGAATTAAACAAAAGGATAAAGGCAACAAAAGCCAAACTGGTGACAACACCAAGCGCAAAACCGATCAGCGTATTATTCATCATCTTCCTCTTCAAAAGAATTTTCAACATCGGGGATAACAGTATTACTCATGGTTTCAACCGCGGCTTTGCGAATTTCTTCCATGACATCAGGGTTGGCTCGCAAATAATCTTTAACTTTTGAAGCACCCTGAAATTTTTCTCCATTGGGCAAAGTAAGCCAAGTAGAGCCTTGAATAACGCCAGACAATTTACCAATAGTTACGGCCTCGTCTGCACGGTCAATTCCAATAGGGCCATATTCTTCAGTGTTTTGGTTGATGATCCAAAACTCTGCTTTCTTACCCGGGGCTCCTACCTTTAACCGAGACACACGACCGGCTACAAGACGGCCAACAGCGATCTTGTCCCCATTGTCGTTAATGTAAAGAGGTGTTTCTCCAGTGCCTCGCATTTCAACTTTGGCCGACGTTGCGTATTTAAGCGCTTTCGGACCGGCAGAAATATCTCCGCCCATACCTGAAAGGTTTGCTCGGTATTGGTTGATAAATACAACTGCGACATTTTCTTGACGAATCACAGGAGCAATCTTTTTTACCATTCGGGTAATGACCTGAGCATTGTTGCCCATAACTGCATCTTCTGCATTTTTGTCAAACGCTTTCTTGGATTCCATGCCTCCGATTGAATCAACAATGATCATGCTGAATAATCCTGAACGACACATGCTACTGATCTGGTCTGACACATCTTCAGAATTGTCTGGATAAACGTGGAAAAAACGTTCGTCGGAAGTGTCAAGGCCATTTGCCTCAGCCCAATCCCAATCAAAAGTCTGCTCCATGTCAATGTATCCGACAACCAGATTGGGACAGATTTTTTGAGCAGAAGCCATAGATGAAATTGCTAGGGTGGTTTTACCCACGCCCTCAACTCCAACAATTTCGCTAGAACGACCGCGCACCCATCCGCCTACGCGAAGGGCATAATCCAAAGACAAAGAACCTGTAGGAATTACATCGTAAGGTTTGACATGCTCTCGGCGCGTCACTCGTTGTTCACCGTAAGTCTTAATCATGTCCTCTCGAAACGAGGCCAGAGAATTCGGCTTCTTGTAAGGCGCTTTTTTGGGTTTAACTGGCGGCATATTGTTCCTCTATTTTTAACGGCATCAATGATTGCATCGTTGCGCCTTTTTCGGTTTTTTTGATTTCAACCACAAAGAGTTCACCCTTTGTGAGGTATTGCTGGTATTGACGAAAATTTCCGGGGAAAATTGCAAAATCTACACTATCGGATTCTGTGTCTAATGTACAGAAAGCCATAGGATCGCCCTTGCTGGTCTTTGTGAAGGACACACGGGATAGTATGCCTCCCACCACGAAACTGCCTGTAAACGCCATCTGTGCCTTCTCAGCGGCATCTCTGAGGACCGCCCTGTGTTCTGGATCAAAAACCTCAAATGGGGTACTCGTGAGATAGATGCCCAACAATTCTTCCTCAATGTGGCGAATCTCAACCTTTGAATAGTTGGACAGATCCTCAGCCAAAATCAAATCTGGCGCGGTGTAATTACGGCAAGCCAAAGAACAACGCTTAGGTGGGGCTTTGGGCTTTAAAACCTTGCCATTTCTTGGGTTAACTGGTACTGGCTCCGATGCCCAATCAAAAGAGCAAGGAAGGTTGTGTTCGTTAAGAACATCTGATTTTGAAATACAACGCTTATCCAGCCCAGCCTTTTTATCCTCAAGCATCTTTACCAGAGCGCGACGATTGGGTACGAGTGCGTCAAAAGCACCGATCTTGGCAAGCAGAAAACCAACCGCGGAATTTGCGCCACTACGTTCCTCAAAATCTTCCCAAGAAAAATAGGGCTGGTTTTTTACAATATTTTCAACAGCGGCCGGTCCAATGCCTTTAACTGAATCAATTCCATACAAAACAGAATTGCCAATGGCTCGAAAACCAGACTTGGACTGGTTAATGTCTGGTGGCAATACGTCAATGCCCAACTTCTGTGCCTCTTTGACAAATTCTGGAATACGGGTTTTATCAACCGTGCTGAACACACCGGAAAGAAATTCAATTGGGTAATTGTACTTTAGCCATGCGCACCAATATGCCAAAATCGCATATCCGTAAGCGTGGGCGCGATTAAACGAATATTTTGCAAACTCAGCCATCTGGCTCCAAAGAGCCTCGGCTTGAACTTTATTCATTCCATTTTCTACAGCGCGGGAAACAAACTCTTTACCCGCGACTTCTACTTCATCAACCTTCTTCTTACCGAGAATCTTGCGTACGCCGTCTGCCTCGTTAGAGTCATAGTTGGCAAGGATCATGCAAGTTTGCATAATGTCTTCTTGATAAATCAAAGCACCGTAAGTCTTTGACAAAACTTGAGCCAAACGTGGGTCTGGGAACTCAACCGGGATATCTCCGTCCCTACGCTTTAAATACAAATCCGTCAGTCCAGAATTCATCGGGCCCGGACGGACAAGCGTGATCAAGTCTGCAAGTTCTGCAAGATTGCACGGACGCATTTTTTTTGAATATTGGGTTCCTAGAGTGGTTTCAATCTGGAATAAACCCTTGGTTTGTCCCGCCGAAATCATTTCCCAAACATCGGAATTGTCATACTCTTTTGCGCCCCACTTATCAAAATTGATAATTTCACCGTGGTTCTCTTTAATCAGGTCAATGGTTTCCTGCAACGTGTCTAGGCTTCGCAAAGTCAAAAGGTCAAACTTAATCAAACCCTGCTCTTCCAAAGCCTCCATGTCCCATTCAGCAACCATCTGGCCGTTTTCATCATCGCCATTACGTAAAGGCAATGTTCCAGTCAAGGGCTCTTCGGTTGAAATAACGACACCTGCGGCGTGTTTGCCATAGGTCTTTAAACGGCCTACAAGAGCGTCAGACATATCAAAAAGTTCTGGATACTTCTGTCGGTACACAGACAACTCGGTTTCGTGTACGCTCCACAACTCGTCCCAAGGCAATCCCAAACCAGCAGTGCCACGCTCTGCTTCTTCCACAAATTTAGAAAAAGCCTCAATGTCTGGAAAGTAATTGGAAGGCAAAGTGCTCTTTAACGCTCTGGCAACGTCTTTTACAACGCCCTTGCTCTTGAGCCTTAGATGGGTTCCAACGGTAACAACGTGGTCTTCTCCGTACCGACTGCTGACATAAGAAAGCAATTCGGCTTTTTTAGATGCAGGAAAGTCTACATCAAAGTCTGGAAGGCTTGTTCGCCCTTCTGTCAAAAATCGCTCAAACAACAAGTCTGATTCGACTGGATCAATGCCTGTGATTCCCATCAAATAAGCAACCAACGAGCCACCGCCTGAACCACGGCCCGGCCCAACAAGAATGCCCTGCTCTTTTGCCCAACGACAATAATCTGCGACCATCAAAAAATAACCACAAAAGTTCTTATCAATAAGTAACTTGGCTTCACGTTCAAAACGTTGAATGTAGATTTCTTGAGACTCTCGTTTGCCTTCGGTCTTCTTTTCCCAAGATTCTAAACACATATCTACTAAACGCTCAGCATCACGATCTGTTCCTCCGACCTTGGAGTAAGTAGGCGTGGTCTTCTTAGTTACCATCTTTGCTTCACACATATCAGCGATTCGCTGGGTGTTAGCAATAGCCTCGTCAACAGCATCTTGATCTAAATACGAAAGATTATTTCGCACTTCTTCTTCGGTTTGCAAATATGCGTGCAAATCTTCGCCAAATAATTCTCGCTCGTCGTTTACATCCTTGTTTGTCTGACAAGCAATCCAAACATCGTGAGCCTGCTTGTGTTCGTGTGTTGGGTAATGGGAATCAACTACTGCCACTAAAGGAACTTTGAACTCCCTGCTTAAACCCACAAGTGCTTTATTGACTACAAACTGCTTTTCTAATTGGTTGGAATGAATTTCCAAATAAAGGCGATCATCAAAAATATTCAACAATCGGGCGAGATTTGCTCGCGTAGTATCTTCATCACCCGCGAGAATGGGAACACTCAAAGGTCCTCGCAAACAAGCAGTGGAAACAATGACGCCTTCTGAATGGCGTTCTAAAGTGTCCCAATCAATCCGAGGGCGGTAATAAAAACCTTCGCGGTAACCTTCTGTTGACATAGCCCAAATATTTTGCAAACCAATTTGGTTCTGGGCCAATAAAATAAGATGCTGATATCCGTGTTGCAATTCCTTTTGTTGTTCCTTTTGCTTTTCTACTGCAATCTCGTGCTCACGCTTAGTGGCAAACTCTTTAACGGCAGGTCGCGGTAAAGGGCGAACAATACGGTCATTTACAAAATATGCCTCAATGCCAAAAATGGGCTTGAGGCCAAAACTGTCTGCAACTTTTTGCAATTGGGGGTGACCGGCGCATGTGCCGTGGTCTGTTATGGCAAAAGCATTCTGGCCGTTCTTTTTGACCTGCTCTGCGATCTCAGCAATTTTAGAAAGTCCATCAAGTGGACTGTATTCACTGTGAGTGTGAAGGTGTACGAAACTCATATTCTCATCCATCATTAGTGGGGGCTAACCCTATCCCCGCAAGCATAACACACAAGCAGGGATAGGGGAAGCCTATCCACTAATCAATTTCGGGGCGGTAGCCCTTCATGCGCTCGCGGATGCTGGCCAACTTGTCTGTGTCCACATCGTTGGTGGCTTCTACTTCTTCCGTTACAGAAACGACCACATCAACTGCAGGAGCAGGCTTGCTGGTAACAATGCCTCCGGGAACAAAATAGCGACCATAGTATTCATCGCTGGCGCGGTATCCGACAATCTCCGGCAAGGAAATCTTCTGTTCGGTCAAAGCGGTTTCGTAACGCTTCCAACCTTCAGATCCTGGCTTCAGTTTGCTTTCATCCTGGCGAATGAAAGTGTAAGAGGTGTCAATACTGCTACCGTCACGACGAACAATGAAATCGCGATCAAGAATAGATCCGGTTTCTTGGTAGATGGCATCAAGGTTCTTGAAAAAAGTACCCAAAGCCTGATTGATGACAACAATGCGTGGTTCAATGCGAATCTCGCCAGAAGGCTTGCCATCTGGACCATAGACTTCTACTTCGCGCATTGCATCAGTAAACCCAATTGGCTTACCCTTCATCTTTTCGCCACCGAGTTCTTCGGTGCCATCACCAAGTACACGCTCACGAACAACAGCCAACGCCCAAATGCGGGACTTCGGCTTGGGAGTGTTGCCCCAATTGTCCTTGAGGTTATCTACGTTCTGGCAGATGTAGCACTCGTCGTAAATGCCATTGAATGCGCCATCAAGACGACACACAGAAGACATTGAAGACGGCCACTTGCCGGTGTAACCAGCAGGTGGGTTGGTGGTGGGAACAGACATGTGCATGTTCACGTTGATCAGTTCATCACCTTCGGTGATAAAACGCATACCTGTTGACTCGCCATCCTTCAGACTGAAGAACTCGAGTCGTGGTGAGAAAGACTTGGTTTTGGCGGACGAAGTCTGCGTAATACCTCGGTTGAAATTTGGTGCGGTTTCTAACTCAGTTGCGGTCATGATATTCCTTCATTTTTAGACAGATTGAATCACTATTGGTTGTTGATTTGGATCAACTGACTGGCTGCCGTTGATGCCATCTTCTCGTCAATCGTACCAGTAAAAAGGCTCTCTGACAAGAAGACTACCCAAACATTATTAACTTTTTTTATGGTCCAGTATTGGGCTTCAGCGTCTCCACGCCACCCTACACCAAAATGGAGAATAGCACCTTCTTTGACCAAATTGGCGTGGACGGCCCTTTGCCACAAGGCTAGGGGCTTTTCTATGATGGCAATGGATTTCCACAGATAATAAGCATAATCCCACCCTTCTTCAAAACCCTCAAATTCATCTTCGGGCTCATCAGGAATTTCTTCTGTTTCGGAAACCTCTTCCGGCCCCTCAACGGGCTCTTCATCTTCAACGTCAAAACCTTGTTCGTTCAAGACATCTTTAGCGGAAACGTCTTGTCCGTCTTTTTGCCTTTTATTGGCTTCTTTTTGGGCGGCTTGTTTGATTTCTTCTTGGATGTAAGGATCATTCATGTACCTTTGACCCAAGGGTGTGGCATCGTATTCACGACGAATTTCGGGATTGATCAATTGCTTAAAAGCGTTTGTGATCATGGGTGAAGAATGGCCATTGATTTCAGTAAAAAATTCACGCAATTCTTTTTTTGTTGCGCGATAATTTTTAACACCCAACAAACCGTAATAACTATTTACGTCCCAAATGATTGTCGGGTGCAACATCAATTCAGTTACGGTAGAACAAGTTTCCGGCCCGTTGCCTACCAACAAAGGATTGATGGTATGGCCAAGTACGATAGTGCTTTCTCTCGCACTACCGTAAGTTCCTTGATCTATATTTTTCTTGGAGCGACCATGTAACCAAGGTTCATAGGCGTCAATAAAATCTTCAAGATCAAGGGCGGGACGGAAACCCATTAATCTTGCTCCTCAGACTTGTTTTCTTCAGAAAGTTCTGCCTCATCTTTAGCAGTCCAATCTTTATCTGTCTTGGGCTCTTCTTCTTTAAGAATTTGGCCAGTTCCATGTTTACGCAACGCCACGGTCAATCACCTCCGAACATTTTCCATTATGAACAATTTTCTCGCAAATGTGGCACAAAAGTTCTTTCGGCGGTTGCCAAACAGAATAAGGCAAAGCCAATTCAATCAAACCCTTGACCCAATTTGTATCTAAGTCGGCGGGATCTGCGTTGTATGGATTATCTACTACAAGAACATTTGTAAATGGAGCAAGTTTTTCTGCCATACCTTCTTTGCGGTAACGACCTTTTCCTGAACCTTGTACGGCAGTCCATCCGGCTACATCGTTATCCATCCAGAGCACAACATTGGAAAATTTCTTCAATAGCCTAATCTGCTCATTGCTTACAGATGCACCGAAAGTAGAAACAATGTTGGGGATTTCTGGATAATGGCGGATAACGCTCATGGGGGATTCAACTACCACCACGGTATCAAAAGTATCGTCATAATTGAACAAAGTTTGTTCTTTGGGAAAATCTGGGCTATTGAGATACTTAGGCGTTCCGTCATCTAAAAGACGACGTGTTTGCCACCCAACAAGTTCTTTGTTCCAGATGTGGGGAATGATGATCCGCTCACTTGTTTTGTTGGCGCCCACACGGTAATCGTGCGCGTAACCAATCAAAAAATGTTTGTAAGTTTCTTCATCAATGCCACGACCCCCATCTTCAACTGGGTCTGTCATGTATGGGTGGATAAACATCCACGGTTCAAGAACCTTTTTTGAATAACGAGGAATAGGTGCTTTTTCTTTTTTGTCTTCCGCGTACAGAGCATCAAACAATTTAAGCAAATCCGGCAACTCCATGACTTGCCCGTTAAGGCCCGTAGTCTTGTTAAACCATTCCCGCGCTTCAACAATTGTTTCGTGACGCAACGACGCAACAAACCAAAGCAGACTTCCACTAGCCTGACAACCAAGACACTTGTATGCCAACTTGTGGTAGTTGATTGATCCGGTCGGGTTCTTATCCTGATCTTTGTGTATGCCAAAAGGACAAGGAACGTGCATCTCGCCCTTATTGGTAATACGAACAACAGGAATACTGAACTCTTCCAACAAAGTCTCGCAAAGAGTTTGCTTCTCGCTATCCGGTAAATTAACCGGAGCGAACACCTTCATTAGTTGTCCTTCGGCTCTTGTTCGGGCAGATACCCCTCATATTCGTTGATCGTACCGTATGGGTCAAACATCTCATTTTCATGGCAATCTAAGCACAACCCAAGGTCGTTCGTTCTGGATACTTTTCCGCACCCATCGCAATAGGGACGGCTCATGCTACAACCTCCGGTAATTCGATCAAACATACATCAGTGGTACAGAAAGCCTCTCCAATCGCTTCCTCAATCTTGTCGCCCTCATACAGGGCTGACATGTCTACGCGCTTTAGAGAGCCTTCTGAGGCCTCGTAAGAGGCACTATCTAGTTGTCCGTAAGGCAACTGAACGTAAGCCCCTTCCATCATCGGAAGGAATGAGATCGTCTTGAGTTGGCCGTCATGCATGTGCAGGAGCGTGCCGACGTGCTCACCTTCGGTTTCAGGGTCAAAGGAGACCGTTACCGAGACCGAGTTGTCTGACCAATAACGCTGAGCCAAGACTGCAAGGTTGGCCTTTTCAAAAATCGTTACATCCTTCTCGCTCCGCTTAGCCTTTGAGTGGATCGGGAAATAGGCGACCATTGTGTTTTTGGGATCAGTTACGTCTGGCTCCAAATTGTACTTGGCCTTCTTCAAAGCCGCGACCAAAGGATCGTTGACACTCAAACGCATGGCTCGCAGGAAGTACTCTCCACCCGGAGACCAGTGGACTCCAGGGGATTCTCCAGCAAGGATGCTGACGGTTCCCGAAGGCTTGACTGTCGTGACCTTGACGGACTCGCGAACGCACAGCCATTCGGAATAGGTCTTGTCGTAATAGCGAACTGTTTCATAGCCGGTATTCAGCCAGTTACGAAGTTCAGTCATTCCTCGGGCATCAGCAAAATTTGCAATACCTGAAGCGCTGGTTCCAATTCGACGGTTGCGTTGCATGATTGCATTGGTCTTGTCCCAATGAGTCGGGAGCAAGGTAACGGTCTTGGCGTACATGAATGCGACCTTGAGGGTCTTCTTGTAATCGTCAAGATTCTCGTGACGGTTCAAGAACGTCTCCACAAGCGTACACATCTCGTAAGACTCTAAAGATTGTTCGGCGCAAGGATTATAGCCAGCCACTCGAGCGTCTGCGTTCGTAGGAGGATCAACCAGACGGCCATATTTGCGAGACACGTCCATCCAGATCACACCGGGCTCACCATTGCGCTTGATTCCGTCAATGATTGGTGCAAGGTCTTGACCTACTCCAACTTCTACCGAGTTATTGGACATCCAACCCCAACTGCGTCGGTAATAAGACGGACCTTCTGAAACGTATTCGTAAGTATTCGGATCTTGCTGACCGAAGTTTTTCAAATCCAAGAAATCTGGATCATCAATGGAACCGATCAACAATTCGGCACTACGGCGAACGTTGCCAGAAACAACACACACACCAATCAAGTTTCCAATATCGGCAATATCGTTTCGCGTAAGCAATTGGCCTTCTCGTCCATCAAAAATATTTCGAATTTCATCGTGCAAACGCTTAAGAGGATCTGAGCCAGCGGCTGTTCCACCGAATGTTTTGATCGGTTCTCCGGCGGGGCGAATTAAGGTGTAGCCAAATCCAACTGGGTGCTTGCCGTGAACCAAATAAGAGTTGATTAGCAAACGGACGCTTTCTACCCAACCTTCGCGAGTGTCGGGGATTTCATAAATCTCTTTATCGCCTTCGGGCTTAAGAATTTCAAATTCGCGATCAGCACCCTTGGCATCAAAACCAACACCAACACCAAGCATTGAGGCTTCCATCAAAAAACAAAGAGGTTGCGCTGGGTCTAGACGAGTCATATCGCCTGTAGAAACAAAAGCGCAATTCTGGAGAGCCGCGGAATTCTTCTGTTCGTTAACCAACTCAGTACCCATGACCCAAAGACCACGACCGGGAGGAGTCCACTTAAACGAGAACAAACGCTCATAAGCATCTTGCGCAGTCTTCTGCGCCTTGTTGTCATTCCACGGAAGACGGTTCGTCTTAGCGTGATCTTTTTGAATGGAAAACATTCCCTCAATTACACGACGACAAGTTTCATGCCAACGTTCCTTAGTTCCATCCGGTTTAATACGACTATACGTTCTGATAAACGTAATTTCTCCAAGACTGTTTCCACCGGCGTCGGTGAAACCCCAATCCACTGGTCGTTCCGTATATGAATCAATAAAATTATCCGGAAGTGTAAAACTAAGAATCCCCGATGTCACAGTAGTATTGCCTCTCTCATAGCGTTGATAATTCCTTGTGGCGTTCGCCAATCCATTTCCCATGCTCGCAAATCTTCTCGCCTTGAAGCAAGAATTTGCAGTGTTGCCTGAAAAACTTCTCTCTGTATATTACTCTGATAAAGCGAAAAAACCCAATCGGCGGCACGTTCAACTTCTGCGCCTTCCGCAAGCATATACATCTCAAACTTTCCTGTTTTTTCTGCGGCTTTAACACCTTCACGGTTGATCTGATGTGCTAAAACGCAAGGCATTTGATCTCGTCCTGTTGAGATGATTTGTTTTAACTCGCGCATAATGTCACCAATTACAACATGACGACTGCGGTTAGCATTCGGGTTTGGGTGTTCAACAAAAGTAAGTTGATCAATGATGAGACTTTGTGCTCCGAGAGTTTGTGCTTCACGGTACATAGATTCCGGCGTACGACGGCCGGGCTCTGGACTAATGATTCGCAAATTCTCTTTCAGTTTTGGCAATTCATCATTTTGATACCAACGTACTCGCTCTTTATCTTCAGCAGAAAGATTTCCTCGTTGCCAATCTCGGCTATTGAGGCCAAGAGCAAAACAGACCAAACGGTCCACTGTCATTTCAATAGAGTTTTCTAAAGTAAACAAAGCCACAACCCGACCACGCATTGCCTCTTGCAAAGCAACGTAGTTCAAAAAGTAAGACTTGCCTGTTTTGGGCGGAGCCGCGACGACTGCGAGTTCTCCATCGTGAATTCCAAAAGTGTGAATGTCCACCAAAGGAATTCCAAAAGTTAAACCTCTGCTTGTGTTGCCTGCAATCTCTCGGCCTTCATAAAGGTTAAAACTCTCAGAAAAAATGTCTGCAAAATCCACACTGCGGTGACGAGGTTGCATATTCAAAGACAAACTCATCAAGCCGTCAATTTGCTCGTTGAGAACACGGATGCGATCAGGTGCCGAAGCAGAAGACATTGCCATAGCGGCGCTTTTTTGCCACTGCTGATACGTGTAATGAACATACTGGCTCTTTAAATGGTCAATAGCCCATTCAATGTTGTCAACCTGTTCATTTTCTGCCGGTACCTCAATCTCTGCATCTTCAAGATGTTGTTGCCAAACAGACATCAATGCGTTGCGAGAAGGTGCTTGTGTCCTACCTGATTCAAAGAAACGATCTAAAGACCAGGAAACTACGGGACGCAAGGCTTCAGTTGGGATGCACTCTAGATCCAAACCTTCTTTAACCAAAGACTCAAGAGAGTCAGTGTCAAAAAGGGATGCAACAAGGGCGACTTCAGCCGTATTGCTCATGCCCACCTCAATGGTTCGACGATTTCGGGATTTTTGTTTTTCATTTCTTCGCTCATGGTTGCACGGAAATCTTTTCCAGTCATGCAGATAAAATCAGAAGATCCTGTAAGCCTTGAAATGATGTGCTTCTTGTACTTCTGTTCTAACTGTTCTGGCCTTAAATTCGTGGTCATCAATGTTGGAAGACCTGAGTTAATACGATTCTGGATAACAATGTCAAGTCCATCAATGACTGAAGACTTTGAACGGTTCTCGGATTCAATACCAATGTCGTCAATAATGAGGACTTGGCAACTTGCGGCTTTCTTATAAAACCAGTCTCGGTCTTCGGCATCGCTCCAACCTTCCGCAAATGCGTCAAGCATCCGCGTAAAGGGAAAGAAGTATCCATCAAAGCCATTGACCATCAAACCTTTAAGAATCAAAGTTGCCAACAAAGTTTTGCCAACTCCATTGTTTCCGTAAAGAATGAGTCCACGACCGTTAGAAACATTCGCGTGGCAATTCTCAAGATACTCTAAAGCCGCCTGAGCCGCTTCAACATCAACCGCCTTCAGATCAGACCAAGACTTTTTTTGGTAATCAACGCCGATACCGGCATTGGTAAACCAAAGAGACAAAATCATTTGCTCTAGGCAGTTGCAGTTGTACTCCACAACTTCGCCTTCAACAAGAGTCTTGAACCAGCCCTTGCCACCACAGGTGAGGCAAGTCTGTGAACGAGAACACCAAAGGGATTGGTTTTTTCGTCGAAGTCGTTCAAGTTCTGGATCGGTAATGATTCGTACTGTGGGCGGGTTGGGTGGCAACGTAAGTCGCTCTGACACCGATTCTCCGTTCGTAGTTGTTTGGCGGAACACTACAACACACTAACACATTTATTCTTCAGTGCGTCCAAAAAATTCTTTTTCACAAAATTTCCAGAAAGTTTCTGCCACAAGAGTAACATTTTCAAGCGTTTCTCGGTCTTCTTGAAAAAGAAACTGGTTTGTAATTTCTAATAGTTCTACGTTGGTTTTGTGAACTATGTGAGTTGTGCCACTTTTATTGACAACAAGCCAATTGTATGCATCCATGCCGGAAAGGTATCCCTCAAAGGCAGATCCTGATGTAAATTTAAATTTTATAAGTTGGCCTTCAATTGCGGCCCTAGCCATTTGCTTTTCTGAAACATACGAACCAGTTTTCTTAATAGCCACAATCAAGCCTTTCAAAAAAAGACCCCGCATTATTCCGAGCCAGCGAGAATAATGCGGGGTAACGTTTATTCATTTACTCAATGACTGCGCCCAATCGTAGTGGCGTTTTCATATTTTGTAAAATCGGTTAGTACCAGTGATGCGACTGCCAATGAGCAAACGCACCGCAAGGTGATCCATAGCGTCCCTTAATGTAACCCAAACCCCATTTGATTTGGGTAGCAGCATTAGTTCGCCAATCACTTCCTGCAGATGCCATCTTACTGCCCGGCAAAGATTGAGGAATACCGAAGGATCCCCCATTAGGACTTCCTGAGCGGATACTCCAACCGGACTCGTGATACCAGAGTTTCTTCAAGCAGACCCATTGTCTGCCAGTCCAACCACGCTTGGAGGCTTGAGCCTTGCCGATGCGCTGATTCTTGCCACAAGCCTGAGTCCAGTCTTCCCAAGACTTACACTTGGAACGTGCCTTAGAATGGCTCTGTTGGCTTTTAACAGCCTTTTTAGAGACAGCCTTGTGCTTCTTAACCGGATTAGCCTTATTGGCCTTTTTCTTAACAACGACCGTTTTGGCCTTTGCCTTTTTCTTTGGATGCTTTTTTACCAGCACTTTATGAGCCCCCGCCGTAGCCTTGGGTGCTTGTGATACCTCTGGAGCAGGGGCTTTAGAACACCCTTGCAAGGCAATCACGGGAATTAAAAAAACCGTCGCTAAGAATCTAGCAACGGCTCGTTTGTTCGGCCTTGTATGGCTTACCAACTGTATATCCTTCCGTAGCAACCGTAGCGGCGATTGCGGCGATGAGACACGTTGCTGGCTTGCAACACTCTCTTTACAAGAATCTACTATACACCATTGCCCCACAATTTTCTTTCCAAAACTTTTTCTAAGGTAGTTTTCATGCCCCATTCGGACAAAAAAGACACATAACTGTCAAATAATATGGAATCTGGGGCCGTGGGGCTAAAATTTGGAATTTTGGGTAAATTTGGAATAAAATCGGCATTTCTTAGGTCAACAAGGGCTAAATTGGCCAATATTTGGTTTTTATGCTCAATAAAACGTTCATCTTCAATCTTGTTCAAATCTCCTGCAGATTCTTTCAACATTTTGACTGCTTTTTTTGTGCCAATACCTTTAATGCCGACCACGTTATCTGAAACATCTCCGGTAATTGACATTACCGCGGGAACCCATTCTACCGGACAATTAAAAAATTCTTCTACGGTGTCTTGATCCCAGATTTCTGTTTTGGTGCTGGATGAAGACAGTCGTACTTGTTTTGTGCCATCTGTCAATAACTGCAAATAATCTTTGTCATTTGAGACAATAATTATTTCAGCAGAATCTTTGTATGCTTTCCAATACCCAGCAATTACCTCATCGGCCTCTAAGCCATCTATGGCAATTTGAGCAATATTGGCATATTCACAAAAAGTGTGGGCTAATGAAAACGATGCTTGCTTTTTTGTATTAAAAGAATCAAAACTGTGTTCTGGGACTTCATTGCGATTGGCCTTGTAAGAAGCGTTTAATTGCGTTTTGTTCCTCTGACCTGCTCCATCCCAAATAATTGCCATATGGGTTGGTTTAAGTTCTCTTGCGTATTTGGTAACCGTGTTGATAAACACCGTTAAGGCTGATGTAGAAATGCCGTCAATTGACATTTTTGAATTCTCTGTGGCCATCAATCCACGAATCAATACATTTGATCCATCAAATAGCAATAATTTCATTTTGCTTATGCATTTTGTGTTTGTGGTTGAAAATCATCGTATTTGGGTGGTGCGTCTTTGAACAAGGTTTTTGCTTTGAATTGCGAAAACGCAAACAAAACCTTTTTTTCAAAATCTTCTAGAGACCCATCATTGTCAATGACAAAATCAAACATATCTTCTGGCAATCCCGCATCTGAAGCATGGGTATTGATAGGTCCGACATTTGGTCTGCGAATTTTGATATTTAGGCCCTTGAGTGTTGACACAGCCTCTACCTCATTGGGAAAACGAACATCCGTAATCACAATGTCTTGGTCTGGGGTGACATTGCGAAGGGCGAGATGTACCCAGATGTTTTCATCAATGAGTTCTCTCCCCACTTCTGTACCAATTACTTGAAGAAGTCGTCTGACTTCAGAATAATTGACTTTTGCATTTTCCCAACCGATATCATCAACCACTTGGCGAACTGTAATTAATTCACCGTTGATAAAACCAACTACGGGGTTTAATCGGTAAATGGATTCCCTCAATACATCAGCAAATGCGATTCTTTGAAAACCAAATGAATCAATCAAAAATTTGGCCATAGTATCTTTGCCTGATTGAGCAAAACCGTGGAGACCCAAGATCATTCTTCTGTATCCTCTGGCTTATTTATAGCGGATTCAACTTCTTCTTCGGACACGTTAGCAATTTCTAGGCCAATTGCAAATCCATCGGTCATGGAAGCAATTGTGGCAAAAGACATTGCGGAAAGAAATTCCGACATATCTAAATTGTCCAGATCCATTTCTTTAATGGTCTGTTCAATAACTGCCAAATTGCGTTGAAAAGCAAAAGTAAAAAATGCTTCAATATCTACAGGAAAAGTGTCCTTAGCATTGGCGCCACGTTCATCAATCTTATCTGCCGTTAAGCAAAGTTTGACGAAATCTTTTGTTGAAAATTCAGGTTCTTCAAAAATTTCATCAATTGCGTTTGCGATATCTTTTTCGGTATTCATAATAACATCCCTGCTAGTTGGGCGTGTGTTTTAACCATCAAAACAATTTTGCCTAGCCTATCACCATCAATATGACCGGCTTGAGCCAAGGCATGGCCCAACCTTTCAATATCGCCAATGGTAAATACTCGGTTCTTGTTTATCTGGCGAATAGCAAAAGGGCTTCCATCTAACTTAAGTCCACCCTTTAGGTTTTCTTTCCAGAGCCACCAACGTAAAGTTGTTACAGGGACTCCAAAAAACGCTTCTGCCACCGTTCCGGTAGCAAAAACAAAATTGTTCTCTGCTACAGAGACAATCTCTGGAGTGATCCAGTAAGGCCGATTGTCTGGGGTCATGATTGATTGATTCACAACAACAATGTGATCAGCCATTTTGACTCCTAAATAGTTGCGCCCCCTTGGATTCGGGGATTATCCAAGGGGAGCGCAGTCTATAGTCTACTTCTTGGCCTTCCGAACCGTCAATGAAGTAGATGCATTACCTCGCTTGGTAATGGATTTGATAATAGCAAGGCGTTCAGGCTTACTTGCAAGAGCCCTCAATGCCTTGTTTTCATCAAAAATTCGCTTCTCTTTGGTCATTGCAAGATAATCATCGCGCTCAATTTCTCCACTTTCCGCCATTTGTTCCAACAAGTCTGTATCCACAGAAACAGTGCCTTCTCGGTACTCACTGCTCCATTCTTGGACAGTACCTGCAATTGGAACTCTGTATGGTTGTTGTGGGGCACAAAGGATGTAATGGCCGTTGTTATCCAAATTGTTTGGATTGGCAATTCCTTTATTCTCTCCATCAATGTCAATGTGGTGGCGAATAGTTTCTGAGATCGCGGCATCACGATTCTTTAGAAGGTCTACAACTTGGCGTAGGGTCTCTCGTTCTTCATAGAGACTAGAGATTTCTTGTTCTTCCAAGATGCGACGTTCTGGGGGCATAACCACACCGAATACTGAAGGCAATTTTTTCAATGCTTCAACAAACTCTGGGGTAATACTCATTGGTGCAGGTACGGTGGGCACGTTATTTGCCGGTGCAATTACTTCGGTTTCTGAAGCAAAAATGGTGGCGATTTCTTTGATTGACTTGTTTTCTTGAACTGCAATTTTGGCACGCTTGAGCGATTCATCATTGAGAACAACAGTAGTTTCTGTCATGGTTTTTCCTTACTTTCTGGCGGTTGAGATTCCCAGCCTATAACAAATGTCCGACAAGGGCAACTTTAATTATTTAGGCACATGTGTCATACTATATACATGCCCACTTACGAATATCAATGCCTAGAGTGCAAACACCTCCAGGACCTTATTCGGTCAATTGCAAATCGGGACGAACCTGTTTTTTGCGAGGCTTGTTCAGGCAAAGCCGAAAGAATTTTATCTTCTCCCGGAATGGTCTGGGCACCTACTTCTGGTGGTTATCGGTAAAAATTGCATAAAGAAGCGGTGCCAACCCATCCCGAAATGGCACCGCTTCTTTTTTAATGCGAACTTACACCTTGTACCGTGAGGTAACTCTGGAACCGCCTGCCAGAGAAGCGTAAGTCTTCGGGCCAACGACACCGTCGGCTGGCCACAACTTCGGACGTAAACGCTGGAATTTCTTCACAGCATTAATATCGTCCTGAGTCATTGTGCCGGTTGGTTCATGACCAACAGCATATTGCACAACCTTGACTGCAGGATTTTTACTACCGACCTTAAACTTGTCTGCGCCGGGGTACTTAGGCAATGCAGGCTTTGTTGCAGGCTTAGCCGGAGTGGGTTTTGCGGGAGTTGGCTTTGCAACTGGCTTAACGGGAGTCGGTTTGGCCGGTGCAGGGGAAGTAAACCATTGAACCTTGTTTTGCTCAGCCTTCACGCTTTGCTTAATGGAAATGTGCAAATGCTCAGTGTGCGGACTGATACCCGAATAAGGTTCAGCCTTCCACCCACCAGAACTTGTGTAAATTTTGCGATTAAAAATCACATAATTGGCCGACGGGTGCTTTGAAACAGCCTTGATAATTTCGTCGGCATTTACACCCGGATAAGTAATATCAATAGCGTTCACTGATCCGCGAGAATTCGGATTGTGATCTGATTTACGGGCGGCATGTGACGCATCGCCAATTGTGCCGTCAGATTTCTTAGAACGATTTGGCCATTTTTTATTGACCTCGTTGCGGAATTGCACCAAAGACGGTGCGAGATGCCAACTCATGCAGACCCGTCACCTTCAATAGGAGCGTCTGTTGCAACGGCACCAATACCGTATGAAGTGTTGCCTGGATCAAGGTAGGCAACAATGGTGCGAATGGCGGTCAAAGCCGCAGAGATTGCGGCCGACTTGGCCCATCCAAAATCGTTGTTTGCGATTGCGCTCAATGGCACAAGAGCAATAAAAGCGGTAATAAAAGTCGTAGCGGCGCTACGTAGCAGTGAGGCAATGTTCGCCATTTATCCATCCTTACAGTTGGGATATCTTATGTACCATCTTACATAAGTTCTTTTATAAATCCAATCGGGGTTAGTACCAGACGTTTTCTTGCTCAAATTCAAACTTGTCTAGCCATCTTAGCCGATCAAATTGCAATTCTTCGCCTGTAGCCCCAATAACAAGTTCTACAAATTCTCCAATATTTTCTACTCTGCGGAACAAACCTTTTGCGTCCCTGTTCC